>Ga0307486_1000946_pt1 | contig 24023 bp, 20 predicted proteins | sample CBIW02metaG_FD_203663 | JGI IMG/M metagenome (GOLD analysis project Ga0307486, IMG submission 203663) | Sea-ice brine microbial communities from Beaufort Sea near Barrow, Alaska, United States - CBIW 0.2 | ecosystem: Environmental > Aquatic > Marine > Coastal | place: USA: Alaska | collected...
AGGGAGGCCCCGTGCTAGCGGCCCACCTCCTCAAAAGCGAGGTCGTCGACGACTACTGCCTCACCACGTCGCCGCTCACCGGTGGCCAGACGGCACCAAAAACGCCGCCAGTGCCAGATGGCTTCACCGCAGCGCACCAACTTGTGGGCGGCGGTTTCACCATGCGGCGCTGGCGGCGTCCTTAGAAGCCTCAAGCGTCAAACGTTGAGTGTGGTTTAAGCCTCAACCTCGGAGTGGTCACCCGTCCACTGCGTGTGGAAGGTGCCCTCCATGTCGACACGCTTGTACGTGTGAGCGCCAAAGAAGTCGCGCTGACCCTGGATCAGGGCAGCGGGCAGACGCTCGGCACGCAGCGAGTCGTAGTAGGACAGCGACGAACCGAAGGCGGGCGAAGGCACGCCAGCAAGCGCGGCCTGGGACACGATGCGACGCCAAGCCGAAACTCCCGATGCCACCTCGTCAACGAAGTACGGGTCGACCAGCAGTGACTCGAGCTCGGGGTTGCGAGCGTAAGCCTCAGAGATACGGTTCAGGAAGCGCGCGCGGATGATGCAACCTCCACGCCAGATGCGGGCCATGGCACCACGATCGATGTTCCAGTCGTACTTCTCGGAGGCCTTTTGGATCTGGTCGAAGCCCTGCGCGTATGCGACCACCTTGGACGCGTAGAGCGCGAGGCGCACGTCCTCGATGAAGCCTTCCTTGTTCCCGATGTGGAAGTCGGAGGCGTTGCCCGCGAGCACTCCCTGCGCGGCGACGCGCTGAGTGGTCTGTGACGAGATGGCACGCGCGAAGGTCGCTTCGGCAATGCCCGTCACGGGAACACCAAGATCGAGCGCCGACTGTACGGTCCAGCGTCCGGTGCCCTTCTGGCCTGCCTGGTCGAGGATCACGTCGACGAGTGGCTTGCCCGTCTTGTCGTCAACTTCGGCCAGCACCTCTGCGGTGATCTCGATCAGGAACGACTCAAGGTCGCCCTTGTTCCACTCCTCGAAGATCGCGCCGATCTCCTTAGGCGTCAGGTCGAGGCCTTCGCGGAGCAGCTGGTAGGCCTCTGCGATGAGCTGCATGTCTGCGTATTCGATGCCGTTGTGGACCATCTTGACGAAGTGACCGGCGCCATCGGGACCCACGTGAACGCAGCACGGCTCACCGTCGACCTTGGCCGAGATCTTTTCAAGAATGGGGCCAAGAGTCTTGTACGACTCGGCGGGGCCACCGGGCATGATCGACGGGCCGAGCAGCGCGCCCTCCTCGCCACCGGAGACGCCAGCACCAACAAAGAGCAAGCCCTTTTCCTTGAGCGCTGCTTCGCGACGCCGGGTGTCCGGGAAGTGAGCGTTTCCGGCATCAACAATGATGTCGCCCTCGTCGAGCAGCTCGCTCAGCGCGTCGATGACTGCGTCCGTAGCTGCGCCAGCCTGAACCATGATGACCACCTTGCGCGGCTTAGCCAGCGCGGCAACGAAGTCCTCGAGTGATTCGCAACCGACAAAGTCGCCCTCGTCGCCGTGGTCCGAGATCAGCGAGTTCATCTTTTCAACGGAGCGGTTGTGTACAGCCACCGTGAAGCCGTTGCGGGCAAAGTTGCGTGCCAGGTTGCGGCCCATGACCGCGAGTCCGGTTACGCCAATTTGTGCGAGCGCCATGTCCCATCCTTAAATACAGTGATTTTGGTTACGCCATCCAGACTAGAGCGTAGTCGACAGCGTGGCGTACCGGGCTGCGGGTGCCCCGCCCCTACGCTCTTGATATGGGAGAGGACATCGGCGCCGCCCCGCCGGCCTTTCAGGAGGCCCTGCGGTCGCTGCAAGGCGCGCCGACACGACGCGACGTCACCCTCGTCGAGACCCCGGCTCCCAGCCGAATCGCCCCCTACGCCCTTGCGATCAATGGCGAGATACACGCGGACGATGCCGAGGCATCGGGCCGGTTTGTATTGCTCCACGACCCTGACGGCCAAGACGCCTGGGAGGGTACCTTCCGGGTGGTCGCACTGGTGAAAGCAGTGGTCGAAGCCGAGGTTGGCGGAGACGACATGTGGGCCGATGTTGCCTGGTCATGGCTCGGTGAAGCGCTCGACGGCACGCCGCACCATGCGCGAGGCGGTACCGTCACTAAGGTCGTATCGCGTTCATTCGGGGAACTTTCCGAACGTGCACCCGAGGTCAACGTGGAATTACGCGTGTCTTGGACACCCGACTCGTCCGACATCGCGCCACATATCGTGGCGTGGACCGAACTACTCGCATCGTGCGCAGGCGTACCTCCATTGCCGGAGGGCATCACGATGTTGCCAGGAAGGACCGCGTGAGCGAGAACCAGATGTCCACAGTCGATGAATCGGCGACCCCCGCTGAGCCCGAGGCACCACCGGCCACGCCGCTGACAGCGCCCGCGGACGGAGTTCCTCCCGTCATCGACACTCCCGAGGCGCTCGCCGAGGCGGTTGCCCGGTTCGCGAAGGGAACAGGCCCCGTGGCCGCCGATGCGGAGCGCGCCTCTGGGTTCCGCTACGGCCAGGCGACGTATCTTGCGCAATTCAAGCGCGAAGGCGCCGGCCTTATCCTCATCGACGCAGACGCGCTGCCGGACTTGAGTAGTTTTGGCGAGGCCCTAGGTGACGCCGAGTGGATCTTCCACGCCGCGAGCCAGGACCTTCCCGGCATGCACGACCTTGGCATGTTCCCTGCTGCAGTGTTCGACACCGAGCTCGCAGCGCGCCTGCTGGGCTGGCCCAAGGTTGGCCTCGCGGCGGTAGTGGAGCGCGAGTTGGGATTGGCTCTAGCCAAGGAACACTCGGCGCAGGACTGGTCGACACGGCCGCTACCTGACGCTTGGCTCAACTACGCGGCACTCGACGTCGAGATCCTGATTGAGCTGCGCAACGGCATTCACCATCACCTGGTGGACGCCGGCAAGCTCGAGTGGGCGCAGCAGGAGTTCGAGGCAGTACGCCTGGCTCCCCCGGCCACCCCCCGAGTAGATCCGTGGCGCCGCACCAACGGTTCACATCAAGTGAAGGACCAGCGTGGCCTCGCTATCGTGAAGTTGCTATGGGAAGCGCGTGACCTCGAGGCACAACGCCGCGACACCTCGCCCGGACGAGTGCTGCGCGATGCGGCTATTACCGCCGCAGCGCTGGCCAAGCCCACGTCCTTCGATGCCCTGATCGCAATTCGCGAGTGGCAGTCGAAGGGCACTCGTCGCCGTGCACGCGACTATTACGCAGCAATTGAAGAGGCGATGACCCTTAACGAGAAGCAGCTTCCGCCACGTCGCGGACCTGCCGGAGACGGTCCTCCTCAGCCGCGCATGTGGAGGGACAAGCGCCCTGCAGCTGCCGCCCGCCTTAACCATGCCCGTGAGGCGCTCCAGCTGCTCGTGGATGAGTACCACATCCCGTCCGAGAACCTGCTTCAGCCAGACGCTATGCGTCGCACCTGCTGGGAGTACGAGTCACGGGGCACCACCGGTACAGGTGAGCCTTGGATCCGCGAGTTCCTGGCCACGCGGGGCGCACGCCAGTGGCAAATCGACCTCACCTCGCCGGTGCTCGCTGCGGCGTTCCAGGATGCGGCCGCAGAGGCGCCGGCAAACGACGCTGCGGCAAACGTAGCTGCCGCCAACCAAGCTGCGGCGGAGGCCTAGTTCTCCCCTCAGCTCCGCCCCTTCTCAGCTGCACCTCCGCTCCTCCTCAGACCCCCCGCGCCCTATGGGTCTGATTTGGCACGCATCCGAGTGTTGCCGCACCCTACGGGTCCGATTTGGCACGCATGAGGGCGTGACCGGGCCTCAGAGCGCCTCAGTCGTGCCGCCCCGAGCCCAGCAGCACTATCTCTGGAGCGCCTCGCTCGCCTGCTGAGCAATCGTTGCCGGGTCAAGCCCGATCTGCTCAATAATCTGCGCACGCGTGGCATGATCCAAGAACTGCTTGGGAACTCCGTGGTTTTCCCACCTGACATCGACCCGCGCGTCGCGCGCAGCATCGGCCCACTCCTGCCCGACTCCCCCGTCGCGCAACCCGTCCTCGATCGTCACGACTAGTTTTGTGCCGCTCACTAGCTCGGTGAGACCTTCTGGAACCGGGCGTACCCACGTGGCAGTCGCGGCGATGACGTTCCGGCCATCGCCGGCAAGCAAGCCAGCGACTTCGATAGCACTGCTCGCCATCGAACCGATGCCAAAGACAATGACATCAGGGTTCGTGGCGTCGCCGTACTCAGCGAGAATCTCGATGCCGCCCACGGTTCGCAAGGCGGGCAACTCTGCGCCCATGGCGCCCTTGGGATAACGCACCACGGTAGGGGCATCATCCACATCGAGCGCCTCGCGGAACGACAGCCGCATGGTCCGCTCGTCCCGAGGCGCGGCCAAGCGCAGTCCCGGCACGTGGCGCAGCAACGCCATGTCCCACATGCCGTTGTGGCTCGCGCCGTCGTCGCCGGTGATACCAGCGCGATCGAGCATGAAAGTCACGCCTGCCTTATGGAGCGCCACGTCCATCAGAAGTTGGTCAAAGGCGCGGTTCAGGAACGTAGCGTAGACGGCAACCACGGGGTGGAGGCCAGAGAAGGCAAGACCGGCGGCAGACGTGACGGCGTGCTGCTCGGCGATACCAACGTCGATGACGCGGTCAGGGAACTCCTCAGCAAAAGGCTGGAGGCCAACCGGCGCGAGCATCGCCGCAGTGAGGGCCACGACGTCCTCGCGCTCGTGACCGGCGGTGACGATCTCGTCGGCAAAGATCTTTGTCCAACCAAAGCGTGAAGGCTCAATGGGCAGGCCGGTCTCGGGGTGGATTTTGCCCACCGCGTGGAAGCGATCGGCGGCGTCCATCTCTGCGGGGGTGTACCCGCGGCCCTTCTCGGTCAGCACGTGCACTAGCACCGGTCCGGCGAACTCGTGGGCGTGACGCAGCGCTGCTTCCACGTGCTCCAGGTTGTGGCCGTCAATGGGCCCCACGTACTTGAGCCCTAGGTCATCGAACATGCTGGGCTCCTGGATCAACCCCTTGAGAGCCTGCTTGCCGTGCATCACCGTGCGGTAGGCGAAGTTGCGGCACGCGCCACGATTCTCAAAGGTGCGCTTTCCCCAACCCAGGAAGTCCTCGTAGCGCCGGTCAGTACGGATGCCATCGAGTTTGCGCGCAAGGCCTCCGATGGTGGGTGCGTACGAACGACCGTTGTCGTTAACAATCACGACCACTCTGTCGTCCGCGTCGCCGAGCGAGTTCAGCGCCTCCCAGGCCATGCCGCCCGTCAGCGCGCCATCGCCGATGACGGCGACAGTGGTGCGGTCAGTCTCACCCTTGATGGTGTGCCCGCGCGCGATCCCCGCAGCCCAAGACAGCGCTGTGGAGGCGTGCGAGTTCTCCACGATGTCGTGCTCGCTCTCGGCCCTCGAGGGGTAGCCGGACAGGCCGCCCTGCTTGCGAAGGTCGGTGAAGTCGTTGCGGCCAGTCAGCAGCTTGTGCACATACGCCTGGTGACCCGTGTCGAAAACGATCGGGTCGCGGGGCGAGTCAAACACGCGGTGGATTCCCAGCGTGAGCTCTACCACCCCAAGGTTTGGCCCCAGGTGCCCGCCGGTGCGTGACACCGACTCAACGAGGTACTCGCGGATCTCGGCCGCGAGCTCACTCAGTTGCGTTGGTGTGAGATCTCGCAGGTCACGCGGCGAGTTGATTCCCTCAAGCACCTTGCCTCCTTACCTGGACTGTTCCCACTGTACGACGTATTGGAGTCACCAAAGATGAAGTGCGCCGCCGCCCACTCGGGACGGCGGCGAACTGCGACTTTACTTGTACGCGAGCCCTTGAGGCTACTTCGACACGAGCGAGCGCAGCACGTACTGCAAAATGCCGCCGTTGCGGAAGTAGTCCGCCTCGCCGGGGGTGTCAATACGCACCACGGCTTCGAACTCGACTACCGAACCATCGGCCTTCGTCGCCTTCACTGTGAGCACTCGAGGGTGTGCGCCATCGCTGATCGCGCTGACACCGTCGATGTCAAACGTCTCGGTACCGTCCAGGCCAAGTGACGCGGCTGACTGGCCTACCGGGAACTGCAGCGGAAGCACGCCCATGCCGATCAGGTTTGAGCGGTGAATGCGCTCGAAGCTCTCGGTGATGACCGCGCGAACGCCCAGCAGGCTGGTTCCCTTGGCCGCCCAGTCGCGCGACGAGCCGGAGCCATACTCCTTACCCGCGAGTACCACCAGGGGCACCTCAGCTGCGGCGTACGCCTGTGCTGCGTCGTAAATGGTGTCCTGTTCGCCTGATAGCAAGTTGAGCGTGAAGCCACCCTCAACCCCGGCGCCGTCGTTCTTGTCCGCGAGCAGCAGATTACGAAGCCGGATGTTCGCGAACGTGCCACGAATCATGACCTCGTGGTTACCGCGACGCGACCCGTATGAGTTGAAGTTCTTCCGGTCCACCCCGTTCTCATCCAGGTACTTGCCGGCGGGGCTATCGACCTTGATCGCACCGGCGGGTGAGATGTGGTCGGTCGTGACCGAGTCGCCGAGCAGCGCGAGCACACGTGCACCCGAGATGTCCTTGACCCGAGCGGGCTCCATCGTCATGCCCTCGAAGTACGGGGGCTTGCGCACGTAGGTGCTGTCTTCCTCCCACTCGAACGTCTTACCGTCCGGCGTGGGTAGGCTCTGCCAGCGCTCGTCGCCAGCGAAAACGTCAGCGTAGTCCTTCTCGAACATCTGCTTGGTAATCGATGAGCCGACGATCTCTTCCACCTCGGTGGGGTCCGGCCAAATCTCACGCAAGAACACGTCGTTGCCGTCGTTGTCCGTGCCGAGGGAGTCGGTCTCGAAGTCAAAGTCCATCGTGCCAGCAAGCGCGTAAGCGATCACCAAAGGAGGAGATGCCAGGTAGTTCATCTTCACGTCGGGGTTAATGCGCCCCTCGAAGTTGCGGTTACCAGACAAGACGGAGACAACCGCGAGGTCGTTCTCGTTGACTGCGGCCGAGACCTCTTCAGGCAGCGGGCCTGAGTTGCCGATGCACGTGGTGCAGCCGTAACCCACCAGGTGGTAGCCGAGCGCCTCGAGATCCGGCCACAGGCCAGCCTTCTCGTAGTAGTCGGTCACTACCTTGGAGCCGGGCGCCATCGACGTCTTGACCCAGGGCTTCACATTCAGGCCCCGGCGGTTCGCGTTTCGCGCCAGCAGCGCAGCCGCGAGCATCACGGACGGGTTGGACGTGTTGGTGCACGAGGTGATCGATGCGATCACCACGGCGCCGTGGTCAATTTCCGTCTTAGTGCCATCCGCCATCGTGACCGGGACGCGCTTGGTGGGACGGCCTTCTACGGCGCCCTCAAAATCGTCGCGGGGCGCCTGAGCCTCTCCAGCGTGGGCCTCTGCCGCAATCGGGTCTGAAGCCGGGAACGTCTCTTCGACCGACTCGTCGAGACCATGGGTCTCTTGCGGCTCGTGCTTGGCGTAGTTCAAGATTGCGTGGCCAAAGGAATTCTTGGCGTTGGTGAGTTCGATGCGGTCCTGAGGGCGCTTGGGCCCAGCGATCGACGGGACAACGGTGCTGAGGTCGAGTTCAAGATATTCAGAGAACGCGGGCTCTACGTAGTCTGTCGCGGCCGGATCGTGCCACATGCCCTGTTCCTTGGCATATGCCTCGACGAGCGCAACCTGCTCGTCCGAACGACCGGTCAGTTTCAGGTAGTCGATGGTGACGCCGTCGATGGGGAACATCGCCGCGGTCGAGCCGAACTCGGGCGACATGTTGCCGATCGTGGCACGGTTGGCCAAGGGCACGGCGCCCACGCCTTCACCGTAGAACTCGACGAACTTTCCGACCACGCCGTGCTCGCGCAGCATCTGGGTGATGGTCAACACCACGTCGGTTGCTGTGGCGCCGGCGGGGATCACGCCCTTGAGCTTGAATCCCACCACCTTAGGGATGAGCATCGACACGGGCTGACCCAGCATTGCGGCCTCGGCCTCGATGCCGCCTACGCCCCAACCGAGTACTCCCAGACCGTTAATCATGGTCGTGTGGGAGTCGGTGCCCACGCAAGAGTCGGGGAAAGCGCGAGTCACGCCATCCACCTCTGCCGTCATGACGCCGCGCGCCAGGTACTCAAGGTTGACCTGGTGGACGATGCCGGTTCCCGGAGGAACCACCTTGAAGTTGTCGAACGCCGTCTGGCCCCAACGCAAGAACTGGTAACGCTCGCGGTTTCGCTCGTATTCGAGGTCGGTATTGCGCTGCAGAGCGTCCTTGCGACCAAAGATGTCGATCACTACGGAGTGGTCAATGACCATCTCTGCGGGCGCCAGCGGGTTGATGACCGTGGGGTCGCCGCCGAGTTCAGCGACGGCTTCGCGCATGGTGGCGAGGTCGACCACGCACGGCACACCCGTGAAGTCCTGCATCACGACGCGTGCGGGTGTGAATTGGATCTCGGTGTCAGGGTCCGCCTGAGGGTCCCAGTGCGCAAGCGCCTGGACGTGCTCGGCGGTGATGTTGGCGCCGTCTTCGGTGCGCAACAGGGCCTCGGCAAGCACCTTGAGCGAGTAGGGAAGCTTCTCCAGCCCTGGTACCGCGTTCAATCGGTAAATCTCGTAGGACTTTCCTTCCACGTCTAACGTGGCCTTAGCTCCAAGCGTGTTCTCGCTCATGTCTTCCTCCATATTGTTCGCTGCGGTCCATCATATCGGGATGGAAACGCCACTGAATTCGGGTTGATTAGCTCACGCGGTCGAACGTCGCGATGGTCTCGACGTGGTGGGTCATCGGGAAGAGATCGAAGGCCTGAGCCTCGGTAAGTGCATAGCCGCGCTCGGCGAGCAGCGCGGTGTCACGAGCCAGCGCGACCGGGTCGCATGCCACGTACACCAGGCGTCGAGCCCCCAATGCGCCGATGCCGTCAAGAGTTGCGCGGCCGGCGCCTGAGCGCGGCGGGTCAAGCACGACGGCAGTGTCCTCACCCAGAGCGTATTCAGGGTTCGATGCGGCGGCACCGATGGTCTTGCGGACATCACCCTGGAGCACCGTGGCGGAATCGAACGAGTGAAGGTTGCGACGCGCGTTCTTCGAGGCCACCTCGTCCTCGTCAACGCTGATGACGCGCTTGCCTGCGGTGGCGAGCGGCACTGAGAACAGCCCGGCGCCTGCGTAAAGGTCCCAGACGGACTGGACGTCCCCGGTGCGCCGCAGCACTTCTCCCACCAAGAGCGCCGGCGCATCCGTGTGGACCTGCCAGAAGCCGCCCGTAGCGACGCGGTACTCATAACTCTGACCGTCTACCTCCACGACCTGAGAGACGTTGGCTGGGGCGTTGTCACGAGTGTCGCGCTTGCCCGCGTTCCAGCGCATACCGTCCACGAGGACGCGTGCCTGGCCATCGGTCGGAACCGCTACTTGGATAGCGCTGCCCCCGGGGAAACGTTGGCTGAGTAGTGCCTGCTCCGCGGCGGGCACCGCAAGCGGCATAGACGTGAGGGTCGCGATCGACTTGGAGCGGAACAAGTGCATCGCTGCGCGCCCCTCGCTGTCAGCAATAGCGCCCACGCGGGTACGCCAGCCCAGCCCACCACGAGCATCGTCGCTGGGAGCGGCAGTGATAGTGCCGGGGAAGTCGCGCTTGGCGAAGCGCTCGAACGATTCGCGCAGCACTGCCAGTTTCCACTCGCGCTGGGCGCTGAGCGCGACGTGTGCCAACTCTCCCCCGCCGACTCCACCTGCACCCGCCTCGGGCCACGCTGAATCGACGCGGTCGGGCGATGCCTCGATGATCTTCACGGCATCGGCACGCCAAAAGGTTGCGCCCTCGTCCGAGTCGGTGAGTTCAGCGTCGACGACTTCACCTGGGAGCGCGTGGCGCACAAAGATGACGCGGTTGTCGTGCCGGGCTACGCAGTGTCCGCCGTGTGCGGGTGCGCCTACTGTGAGTCGAACTGTGGTCATTTGAGGTCTCGTTCCTTGCCGCGTTCGGCGGCTTCACGCGCACTCTGCGCTGATTCAAGGTGCCAGGGGACGGCGGCGACAATCACGCCCGGCATGTGCAATAACAACGACCGTAGACGCACGGTCGACCTGTTGTGGAGGAATCGCTCCCACCAGTGGCCGACGATGAACTCCGGAACGTAGACAACAACCACGTCTCGAGGGCTGTCTCGATGGATGGACCGGACGTAGGCCATGACTGGCCCCACCACGTCGCGATACGGCGAATCAAGAATCACCAGCGGGATGCCCGTGGTGAACTTGCCCCAATCTTGCTGCAAAGTGGCTGCCGCCTGGGGATCGACGCGCACTGACACCGCTTCGAGTGACGAATGCCGTGCGGCCTTCGCGTAGGACAGGGTGCGCAGCGCGGGCCGGTGAAGCTGGGTGACGAGCACGATGCCGTGCGTGGCGCTAGGCAGGGCTACGGCGTGGTCGCCGGGCTCGATCTTTAGCTCGACCGCTACGTGACGGTAGTGCTTCTGGATGCCGCGCATGGTGACGACCAGCACGGCGATCAGCACCAACGCCACCCACGCGCCGTTGAGGAAGTTGAAGATCGCGACCACGGCGAGCACTGTCGCAGCCACCCCGGCCGCGACCGCGTGGAGCACGCGCGTCGCCGCCATCTTGGTGCGCTCTCGACCCACCGGGGCGAGCGCAAGTTTGCCGTCGAACAAGCGGACCATGGCGAGTTGGCTGAGCACGATCGACGTGAAGACGCCGATCACGTACATGTGAATGAGCTGGTCGAGCCGCGCGTCAACCGCGATCACGAGCACCGAAGACAGCACCCCGATCAGCAGCACGCCACCGCGGAACACGTTGCGGTCGTTGCGGGTAGCGAGTTGGCGGGGCAGGTACGCGTCGCGTGCAAGCAGCGACGTCAGGTTGGAGAACCGCTTGAACACGGCCGATGCCGCGGCGTACAGGATGGCGACGGCCGCGAGGCCAACGATCCACAACACCCACGTGGACCCGAAGGCGCGCTGCGCGGCCTGGAGCAGTACCGGGCCATCGGTCCAGCCGGTCACGCGGTACGACCACACGAGCCAGGAGACCCCAAAGAAGCCCGCTCCTGCCGCTGCGACGGCGATGAGCAAGGTGCGGCCCGCACGTTCCCCGCGCGGCTCCGCGTGGTACGGACCCGCGGACGCGAGGTGCTCGATGCCAGTCACCATAACTGCGCCCGACGCGATGGCGCCCGCATACGCAAAAAGCACCGTCATGGTGGTGGGCGCGTCGGAGGCGATGGGAGCGAGACCAGAGTCGGTGTGCCTGGCGATGCCGAAGGTGATCACCATGGCGATGACCGCAAGGAATCCAAAGAACACGAGCACGAGCACACGAGTCCGGTCGCGGATCCCGCGCAGGGCTGCCAGGGTCATGATCGCGATAGCGCCCACGGCGATGATGGTGTGCCAGTCGTTCGCCCACGGGATGAGGTATCGCAAGAAGTGCGCCAATGCGGCGACGGACACGGCGACGGTGAACAAATAGTCGATGAGCAACGCCGCGCCGGTGATGACGCCGGCCTGCGCACCGAGTTTGTCTCGCACTAGCCCATAGTCGCCGCGCTCGTCCGGCCGTTCGTGAACGTTCGAGCGGTACGCAAAGCCGAGCAGCAGCAAAATCGCGAGGACGCCAATTGCCATGGCGAGCATCGCGCTCTGCTGACTGCCCCGACGGAGCGCGTCAAGCACTGCATCGGGGGCGTAAGAGACAGCCGAGATGATGCCCGCGCCGAACACTGGAAGCGCCATGCGCGTTCGCAGAATAATCGGCCGGGCGCGGTCGGTCGCGATGGGTCGTCCGAAGACGAGAGCCTTGAGCCTTTCCAGAAACGGTCGCACGACGCACCATCCTAGGCTCATCGGGTATAACGTGGGGTCTCGTGCATATTGTCATCATGGGTTGCGGCCGAACTGGAGCGTCATTAGCCGAGGAATTTGAGGCGCGCGGACACTCCGTCGCGGTCATCGACCGCACCGGCGACGCGTTCCGCCGACTCCCCTCTTCGTTCCAAGGCCAGAAGATCACCGGCATCGGCTTTGACCGAGAAACGCTCGTGTCTGCGGGCGTCGAGGACGCGTACGGATTCGCCGCAGTTTCTGACGGAGACAACTCAAACATCCTCGCCGCGCGAGTGGTGCGCGAGACCTATGGCGTAGAAAACGTCGTGGCCAGAATCTCCGACTCCGGGCGTGCCGACGTGTACCGCCGGTTGGGTATTCCTACCGTGGCTCCCGTGCCGTGGACCTCATCGCAGATCGTCTCAAGGCTATTACCAGGCGTGACAGACGCAGCCTACGTAGATGCCGAGGCCGGCGTCGCGTTGCGGCGCATTGCGCCGCACCACAGTTGGGTGGGGCACCCGCTCACTGACATCGAGGCAGCATCGGCGTGCCGCGTGGCCTACGTGGTCCGGTTTGGCGAGGCGACGCTACCCGTGCCTGGATCACTCCTGCAGTCGGGCGATGAGGTCTACTTCGTCGTTCCCCAACCCATCGCGAAGGACGCCGAACGCGCACTCGCTCGACCCCGGACGGCTAAAGCATGAAGGTACTGATCGCCGGAGCCGGATCGGTGGGACGCTCGATCGCCCACGACCTGCTTGAGCACGGCCACGAAGTTTTGCTGATGGACAACTCGCCCAGCGCTATGCGTGTCGCGCAGGTGGCGGAGGCCGAATGGATGCTCGCGGACGCGTGTGAGCTCGCTGCGCTGCACGAGGCAGCGGTAGAGACCATGGACGTGGTGGTGGCAGCGACGGGCGACGACAAGGCCAATCTGGTCATTTCGTTCCTCGCCAAAACTGAGTTTGGCGTGCCGCGCACCGTGGCGCGTGTCAACAACCCCCGCAACGAGTGGATGTACGACACGCAGTGGGGCGTGGACGTCGCTGTGTCGACGCCGCGCATCATGACGGCCATGGTCGAAGAGGCCGTGGCGGTGGGAGACCTGGTGAAGGTCTTCACGTTCCACCAGTCGGGCGCGTCCATCGTCGAGGTCACCCTGCCGCCCACGTCACCCGTGGTCGGCGCACTACTGCGCGAGATCGAGTGGCCAAGCGAAATTGTGCTGTCGTGCATCATGCGCTCGGACCGCACTATTTCCCCGAGCCCGGAGGACACCCTCGAGGCTCGCGACGAACTATTGTTCGTTATTTCTGCTGAGGCTGATCCTGAGGCTCTTGCGGCCGTCCTACGGACCCCACCAGTAGCCACATCACCCACAGACTGAGCGCGAACAGCGGGACTCCCATGACGAGCTTCGCCGTGCCCAGCGCGGCGATGCTGCCGGAGAGGTAGAGCGGCACCTGTACGGCCAGGCGAATCACGAAGGTCGCGGCCAGCACGGCTGTCGCCCATTGCATCCGGTTGCGCGTGCCGCGGTCCTTTCGCCACTCGCTACCGATGCCGCGGAACAGGCCCACGGCGACGCCCACGATGGGCCAGCCCACGATCATCGTCACGAGCACGCCCGCGAGGTAGCCGGCGTTGATCCAGAGCCCCGGCACGAAGTACTCGCCTGCGTCCCCTGCCCGCCAGGCCCACACCGCGCCCAGCGCTACCCCAAAGACTCCGGAGAGCGCCTGGGTCACCGTAGTGCGCTGCACAAGCCGCGCGAGCACCATAACGACCACAACGGCCACCGATGCGATGACAGGAATTTTGAACCCGCCTGCCGTGATGTACGCCACCACGAACACGAGCCCCGGAAGGATCGACTCGACAAATCCCCGCCAGCCGCCGATGGCAGCTGCGAACGAGAACTCGTCGCCACCCAGCAGTTGTGCCCCACGGGCTTCCTGCCCGGTCACGAGGTGGCCACCAGCTCGTAGCGGGGGTTGTACATCAGCGGCAGCGACTGCGCCTCGCTGATGCGGCCCTGCAAGACGATGGTGCGTCCAGGTTCGATGCCCGGAATGGCTCTACGCCCCATGAACACCGCGTCGAGCCGGCCGGTGCCATCCTCCACACGTGCGGTGAGCTGTGGTGCAGCATCGGACGGTTCCACTTGCACCCAGACGATGCGTCCGGTCACTCGGGCGTAGGTACGCACCTTTGCGTGTGCGATGTCGCTCGGGATAACCAGAGTAGTGATCATTCGGTCGGCGCCACGGTTCCGGTGGAGCCAAAGCCGCCTTCTCCGCGGTGCGTGCCCGGGAGCCGGTCGACGGTGACAAAGGCCGCGCGCTCGACCTGCTGGATGACGAGTTGCGCGATTCTGTCGCCCTTAGAGAACGTGACCGATGCGGTCGCGTCGGTGTTGAGCAGAGTGACCGCTATCTCGCCGCGATAGCCGGCGTCGACGGTACCCGGCGCGTTCACGATAGTGACGCCATGCTTCGCCGCGAGACCGGAGCGCGGATGAATAAACGCCACGTACCCGTCCGGCAACGCAATGTTGATTCCGGTGGGAACGGTAGCCCGCTCCCCCGGTGCCAACGTGACATCGACCCGCGTCGTAATGTCCGCGCCCGCGTCGCCTGGATGGGCATACGCGGGCAACGGGACATCCTCCGAGGTCGTGCTGATGAGCACGTCGAGCGTAGTCACAGGAAACGCCCCTTAGGAGGCGCACTCCGAACAGATGGGCTGGTCGTTCTTGAACTCTGCGAGCTGACTGCGGTGGTGTACCAAGAAGCAAGACATGCAGGTGAATTCGTCCTGCTGAGGGGGGAGGACGCGAACACTTAGTTCCTCGCCAGACAGGTCCGCGCCCGGGAGCTCAAACCCTTCGGCGGCTTCCGCCTCGTCTTCATCCACTACTCCTGACGACTTGTCGGCACGGCGTGCCTTCAGCTCCTCAATTGAGTCTGCTGAGATTTCATCGTCTGTTTTGCGCGGTGCGTCATAGTCCGTTGCCATGCGGCGGTTTTCCCTTCACGAAAAGTACTGGTGAGTACTCAATGCGCCTGGAGCCATTTTTGTTCCCCAGGCGCACGCATTGTGCCTCAAAAATCGCCCGAACGCGACTCGACGCGCGCTAGCGATCCCACGAATCTTCTGCTCCAGCCTCAACAAGGGCGTCCCGCAGTGACGTCCACGTTTCCTCCACCGCGGCGATGAGGAGCCGCTCTGAAGGGGGCCCGCCGTCTATCCCCGACACCTTTAGCCCCGCCTCCGAAGCGATCAGTGCCCCCGCCGCGAAGTCCCACGCATTGAGTCCGTGCTCGTAATAGGCGTCTATCTGGCCCGCGGCGGCTAGGCAGAGGTCGACGGAAGCCGCGCCGAGGCGGCGGATGTCGCGAACCTCGCCCAGCATGTGCGTCGCGATCACTCCCTGGCGCACACGGCGCTCGGCAACGTACTGAAAACCCGTGGCCAACAATGTGCCCGCGAGCGCCGGCCCCTCGGTGCGGCGCAGAGCCTCGCCGTCGCGAGTGGATCCCCTTCCCAGTGCCGCAGACCACAGCACTCCGGAGCCGTCGTATACGGCGCCCACCAGGGAAGTCCACTCTTGGGAACGAGGAGTTCCTCCCACCGCGGCTACGGACACGCCATAGTGCGGGAGGCCGTAGAGGTAGTTCACGGTGCCGTCGATCGGGTCCAACACCCAGGTCACTCCCGAGGTGCCCACCACATCGTCGCCCTCTTCGCCCAGGATGCCGTCCTGGGGCCGGAGCTGCGCGATGCGCTTCCTGAGATGCAGTTCCGCTTCAAGGTCGTTTTGCGTGACGATGTCTTCCACACTGGACTTGGTGGCCGCGATACGCGCGCTCGCCATGGAACTCACCACCTGCTCTCCCGTCTCCCGGGCAAGCGTGCGTGCGATGTCGAGTAGCTCGGTGATGGTCGCGGTGTCGGTGAAGTCGCTCATGCCTCCCATGGTGCCTCACTGCTATCAGTTCTTGATTCTGGCCGTCGTGTGACGAGTTCTTGAGCAACCTCGTTGAACGGTCAGCGTGGCGTGCCGCGCGATAACAGCCGCAGCGTGGCACCCTGGGTCACATGACAATCTTGTCTCTGGTGGGCCCCGCCGATGACGGCGAAAGCCTCATCGTCACTTCCGAGTCCGGGGAGCGGTTCACACTTGTGATCTCGGACGAACTACGCCGCGCTATTCGGCATGCCCGGGCGACCACGCCTGTGGGTGCGACGCCGGCGTCAACTTCGTCGACGCTGAGCCCCAAGGCCATCCAGCAACGCATCCGGTCAGGTCTCAACGCCACCGAACTCGCAGAGATCACTGGCGAGCCCGTTGCGGCGCTTGAAAAGTACGAGGCGCCGGTTATCGCCGAGCGTGCGTATATCGCTGACCTCGCCAGGGGAACGCGCATCGGCCGCGACGTTGGCTCCCCCGTGCTTGGCGAACTCGTCGCCGACCGGCTTGCCTCGCGTGGCGTCGACACGGAATCTATCGCCTGGGACGCCTGGCGCGAAGTCGACGAGCCGTGGCAGGTGGCAGCTGACTACGTTGCCGGCGGGCGCAATGTGCGTGCGCTCTGGACCTTCGACCACAGCGCGCGTGCGGTCACTGCCGAAGATGACGAGGCACGCTGGCTCACTGAGACCGAACTGCTTGATGTCCCGATTCCCAAGCGTCACCTGAGCGCTGTCCGAGGCAAGGATGCCGCGGCCACGCCCCTGACAGAGACGCGTCCGCCCGCGGTCACCGCGCTGGCCGAAGAGTCACACGACCCCTTCGACGATGCCGATAATCCCGCTCCTGCGGCAGGCGCCGCGGCCGAGCTCGACTTTGAGGTCAGTGCCACGGAGTCGCTCCTGGAAGACCTCGAGGGGCGACGCGGCACGCGCGACGTGGTCGAGGCCGATGACCTTGAAGACTTTGACGACGACGGTGGCTTCGAGGGTTTTGGACCCGCGACGAAGGCACGTAGCGCCGATGTGGGCTTCACCTCGGGAGGTAAGAAGATGCCTCACCCCGCGGGCTCAGCTCGCAGGGATGACGCGAAGGGCTCCGCTGGGACAGGTGCCACCACAGGGCGCAACGATCCCCCTGCGGCCGAAAAGCGCACCTCTAAGAAGGGCCGCGCCTCCGTTCCGAGCTGGGATGAGATTGTGTTTGGCGCGAAGAACGACGAAGAACCTCGCGACTAGCCACCAAGCACTGCGCGGGATACGACTGCATGGGATAGGCCTGGCTCGCGGCGAGCCCGTGTGGCCCCGCGGCTAGACCGCTGGTGGACTTGGTGCCCTCGCTCACCGGTTTATGGTGTCCAATGTGACTATCAACCACGAGGGCGTCGCTGACGCGGTACTCCACATCAACGACGTGTCGATGGTCCGTGGCAATCGCACCATTTTGGATCATGTGAGTCTCGAGGTTCGCCGCGGGCAACGGTGGGCGCTGATTGGCCCCAACGGCGCCGGCAAGTCCACGTTGGTTAACCTTTTCGCCGCTGTCACACACCCCAGTAGCGGCGACGTCAGCGTGCTTGGCTACCGGCTGGGTCGGGTGGATATGCGTGAGTTGCGTCAACACATCGGGTTCGTGGAGCCAAGGCATCCCGTCGGCGGCAACCTGAGCGCATCTGACGTGGTCTTGACGGGCATCACCGGCACCATCGAGCGCGTACCGCGGTGGGACCCCACTGACGCCCAGCGAGCCCGCGCCGCTGAGCTTCTGTCGCTGGTAGGACTCCCAGCACCTAAGACCCTGAGTTGGCGCACGATGTCCCAGGGTGAGCGTGGGCGCACGCTCATCGCGCGCGCACTCATCAACGACCCCGCGTTGCTGCTTCTCGACGAGGCCACCACCGGCCTGGATGTGGCCGCACGCGAACAACTGCTCACAACGCTCTTGGGACTCGCCCAGTCACACCCCTCGATGGCGACAGTCACCGTGACGCACCACTTCGAGGAACTTCCCGTCTCGACCACGCACGCGGCACTCATGAACCAGGGGCGCATCGTCGCGCAGGGCCTTGTTGAATCGGTCATCACCAGCGCCAACGTGACCGCGTGTTTCGACCACCCCATTGAGATCTCTCGTTCACAGGGCCGTTGGTTCGCTCGATCCCACTGAGAATTGATTCCTGAGTGCCGCAGACCTCACACCGCACGCAGGCGCTGAGCCCACGTGGCCCCCTTAGGCCCCCACGGGGCCCGTCAGCGGCTCTTTAGCCGCTCGAGGCGGTAAGGAGTGGAACCTGGAGCTCCTCGGGCGTAAGTGACCCGTGGACGCCAATCAGCGCCATCGAGCGATCCGACTGGCTACGCGAGTCAACGACGGTCGCTCTTCCGCCCATCGCCACCACTACGTCGCCGATGCGCCCGCGCAGGTCGGGAAGAATCTCGCCGAACAAGCCGCCGGCATCGGCCTCAGCCTGAGTGGCCACTGCGGCATCGGGCCCTAAGAAGTCGCGCCAGCGTGCGGCGACGTCCTGTGGGTCCACGCCATCCTCGACGTGGACGTGAAGTGCTCGGGGCTCTCCTGCCGTCAGGCGAACGCCCTTCAATAATTCGGGGTGCTGCCCGGCGTCCCAGCGCGGCGCGCCAGTGACGTCGACCATGCCGTGGTCAGCCGTGACCACCATGATCGCGCCCTTGGGAAGCTGCGAAGCGAGCCTGCGCAATTCTCGGTCCGCATCCTCAAGAGCTGCGACCCACTGCTCGCTCTGCCAGCCGTAACGGTGGCCCGCGGCGTCGATCTCACCCCAGTAGCAGTACGAGACCCCCGAGTTACGTGCGGCGCGTAGCGATACATCGATCCGCTCGGCCAAGCCCTCGGCACCCACGAAATCGCCTCCGCGTAGCGCCGCCTGCGTCAAACCGGAGCCTGCGAACTGGCGCTTTCCTAGCGTGGTCACCACAAAGCCGTCGTTCGCGGCCTCTTCGAGTAATGAGGGCTGTGGCTGCCACAGTTCAGGCGCGTCCGCGCCCTCCCACGAGATCAGGTTTGCCAGCTGACCGGTGCGGGGGTTGAGCGCGGTGTACCCCGTCATCCCAGTGCGGCCAGACGGCTGACCTGTGCCAAACATCGCAAGTGAGGCGGCCGTCGTGGTGGGGTAACCCGCCGTCACGGTGCCGGATTCAATCGAGCGCAGGAACGGAGCATGCCCGCGCCGCGCTTCTAATTGCAGGTGACCCAAACCGTCCAGCAAGACGACGACCACGTGGCGCGCCTTAGGAATGCCCAACCGCTGACGGTCCGCTTCTGCGCTTCGCGAGCGCACCACGTGCCCGGCACCCACCGCCGCGAGCGCCGCGGGCAGCACCGCGCCTAGGTCCCGGCGGCCGTAGTCAGGTAGTGAGAGGCCCGCAGCGCTGAGCTGCTGGGCCAGTGTCACGCAGGCACTCCGATGACCTGCTGGAGCGTCGCGGCGAATGCCTCGAGGGCTCGGACCGTGTCCCCACCGTCGGCGATCGCGCTGACACGGACCAGGGTGTCGTCGCCCGTGATACCGCCGGTATACCCATGGTCTGCGTCGCAGCTTTCGTCACCGCAGTTGGCTGGCTCAAGTTCAATACGCGAGTGCACACCCCACCCCACCGCCAGCACCAGCTCCGAGGGGCTATCTCCCTCCTTGAAGTTTTCCGGGTGGTGAACCACGTACGTCATGGCCATGTTCGAGGTGCGTGACAGCAACGCCATCTCTACGGTCGCGGACGCCTCGTGCGCGCCCTCGCCGGAGTGGCCCGCGCCATCGTCCATGTGTACTCGCAGTAACCTCGTGTCGGTGATGACGAGTACCGTCATGTGACGGCGCACTTCAAGGTCGTCGAACGTCGTCTCCGCGTGCACAAAATGCGCGCGGACAACGTCCGCACCGATGGCACTCTTGAGTACGGACGATGCGAGGGCCGGGTAGTACCCAGCGACGGCTACGGCTTGGTCGAGGGTCTGAGACATGAGACCCAGTGTTCCACCTTCCGCACCGCGTGGGAACTATAGCCGACCGCGTGGCGGAACCTCGCGGCGTCTGAGTCGCGAGACAATACGTTCAGTTCATGTGACCCATACCGTTTTGGCTTTGCTGGAGGAGAGAAATGACCGACACGTCGGATTCGCAGATTATCGACATTGACGTCAGCACTGAGATGGAGGCGTCCTTCCTCGAGTACGCCTACTCCGTGATCTACTCGCGGGCGCTCCCCGATGCTCGCGACGGCCTTAAGCCAGTCCAGCGACGCATCGTCTACATGATGCAAGACATGGGCCTGCGCCCGGAACGTAGCTACGTCAAGTCTGCCCGCGTCGTCGGCGAGGTCATGGGTAAGCTCCACCCCCACGGCGACTCTGCCATCTACGACGCGCTGGTGCGCATGGCGCAGAGTTTCTCGCTACGCCTGCCACTTGTCGATGGGCACGGAAACTTTGGCTCGCTGGACGATGGCCCCGCAGCTTCGCGTTACACCGAGGCAAGGCTCGCCGCGGCAGCCATGGCGCTGACCGCCGACCTCGGCGAAAACGTAGTGGACTTTGTCCCCAACTACGACAACAAGCTTCAGCAGCCCTCCGTGCTTCCTGCCGCGATCCCCAATCTGCTGGTGAACGGCGCCGCCGGCATCGCTGTGGGCATGGCGACCAACATGGCGCCGCACAACCTCATCGAGGTTATCGCCGCGGCCCGCCACCTGCTCGCCCATCCCGATGCCGACCTGGACGCGCTCATGCGATTCGTGCCCGGTCCGGATCTGCCCTCGGGCGGAAAGATCGTGGGCCTGGAAGGGGTGCGCGAAGCGTACGAGACCGGTCGCGGCAAGTTCATCACGCGGGCCACTACCCGGGTAGAGAAGGTCACCGCCCGGCGCGAGGGCATCATCGTCACGGAACTCCCCTACCTCATTGGCCCAGAAAAGGTCATTGACAAAATCAAGGACGGAGTCTCGAGCAAGAAGCTTGACGGCATCAGCGCCGTGACTGACCTCACTGATCGCCACAAGGGACTGCGCCTGGTGATTGAGATCAAGAACGGCTTCAACCCTGAAGCCGTCTTGCAGAAGCTCTACCGGTACACGCCGCTTGAGGAGAGCTTCTCCATCAACAATGTGGCCCTCGTCGACGGACAGCCCCGCACGATGGGACTCAAGGAGATGCTCACCGTATGGGTCGGCCACCGGATCGAGGTCGTCAAGCGCCGTTCGGAGTTCCGCCTCAAGGCACGTAAGGACCGACTGCACCTCGTAGACGGCCTGCTGGTCGCGATTCTCGACATTGACGACGTCATCCAGATCATCCGCTCGTCTGAGGATGCGAGCGAGGCGCGCACGCGACTCATGACGGCTTTCGACCTGTCAGAGATCCAGGCCGAGTACATCCTGGAATTGCGCCTACGCCGCCTTACCAAATTCTCCCGTGTCGAGTTGGAAGAGGAGAAGGCCAAGCTCCTCGCCGAGATCGCTGAACTCGAAGAAATCCTTTCTACGCCGCAGACCCTGCGCGCAGTAGTGGGCCAAGAGATGGACGCCGCCGCTGCGCAGTACGGCACCCCGCGCCGCACTATATTGCTCGCGAACGCCGCCGCCTCTGCGACCCTAGGCGCCACCGGTAGCGCGACGACCTCACGCACCTCCGCCATCCCCATGCAGATCGAAGACTCGCCGTGCTTCGCGTTGCTGTCGGTGACCGGGCTCGTGGCGCGCACTGCAGACGACTCCCCCGTTCCCACCGAAGGCCGGCGCTCCGCGCACGACGTGATTCGGGTAGCCATCCCCGCCTCCGCCCGCGCCGACGTGGGCGTAGTCACCAGCCTTGGTCGCATTATTCGCCTGTCGCTCCTGGACGTCCCCGCGCTCGCGCCGTCGTCTGAGCCGCCCTCGCTCGGTGGCGGTGTTCCGCTGGCGGAACTCGTCACGCTGGACAAGGGCGAGCAGCCACTCACCATCGTTCCACTCGCCTCCGACCGGCCCCTGGCGCTCGGCACTCTTCAGGGCGTCGCCAAGCGAGTCACGCCGGGAGACGCGCCCAACAAGGAATCATGGGAGGTCATCTCCCTCAAGGACGGCGACACGGTAGTGGGCGCAGCACTGGCTGCAGACGCTGACGAACTGGTCTTTGTCAGCGACGATGCGCAGTTGCTTCACTTTGCGGCCTCGTCCGTTCGCCCCCAGGGCCGTGCAGGCGGTGGGGTCGCGGGAATCAAGTTGAGCGCCGGTGCCAAGGTCAGCTTCTTTGGCGTCATTGACGCCGATGCCGCGACGGTTGAGGATGCTGCCGCTCCGCTCGTCGTCACCATTGCCGGATCGTCCACGGCGCTACCCGGCACCACACCGGGCGCCGCAAAGGTCACCCCCTTCACGGAGTACCCCGCAAAGGGGCGTGCCACCGGAGGCGTCCGCGCGCACCGGTTCCTACGCGGCGAGGACTCGCTCCTCATCTCCTGGGTGGGTGCAGGGCCCGCACGCGCGAGTTCCGATGCCGGTCAGGCCATCGACCTCCCCGAGGAGTTTGGCCGACGCGACGGCTCCGGTGTCGCGATCAGCGCGCCAGTGCTCGGCGTTGGCTAGGCCACTCTCCCTGCAGATCTGGACGTAGCGCGGAGCCCTTAGCCGTCATATCTCCGCTGGGTCAGTTCATCATGACTGCCGCCTCGGGTCTATGACCGACTAGTCAGTTTGGTTGTGCTGAAAGCTGTGCGATCCGGGTGGAGATGACACCCTCCCACTGGCGTGAGCAACGACGCGCTTCCATCACGACCCACGAGGACAGCCCAAAGATAGCGAGGAACACCACAGCAACAGCCGTCTCTCCCAGGATCAGTGCGATTGCGGCTGCGGCTGGCGAGAACATCACTGCACCTGCGGCGGCCGCGTAGGAACGTACATACCCGAGCATGAGTCCAAGGGCCAAGAGGTCAGTGGATTCCATGATGGCGCGGGCGTCGTCGAGCGTCATCGATTTGGGACCGAGCGCGCTCTTACCTACGAATGGGAGACTGGGATCTACTTCCCTGAAGCGGTTCGATGCCATGCGTCAGTTCCTCCCTCGAATGCCCATTCTCGGTCAGTGATCAGTTTGGCGACCACTAGTCCGATCATAATGCTGAGGACCACCAAGATCACCTGGAGCACTCCCGCGACCGCAGCGTTGTAGTCACCACGGTTGAGGTTCACCACCGCTCCGTGAGCGGTCACTCCCGGCACCATGACGAGGACTGCGGGTACCGAGAGCGTGATGTTCGGAAAGCGACCACCGCGTGAGACCAGGGCCGCGAGCACGCCTACCACTACGCAGGCGGCGGTGGTCGCACTCTGAATGGCGATACCGTTATCGATGGCGAAAAGCCGACCAGTGTTGGCAACAGTGCCGATGCCGGCCGCGAATAGTGCCAGGCGCCATGGGCTGTTGAACATCAGCGCGAACCCAAGAACTCCGATCGCGGTGCCGCCCGCCCACAGGGCGAAGTGGACGCCGAGCGGTAGTTCGCTGTTAGCCCGTGCACTGATCTGTAGTGCTCCAAGTAGAGATACGGCCCAGACGCTAACCGTCGCGCCAAGGGTGATCATCGTCCCGAACGCTATGCGAGAGATACCTGCAGTGATGTCCATCTTTGCCATATCAAGAGCACCCGTGATGAGCGCGAAACCTGGCAGGAGGAACAGCACCGCAGAGATATAGCCGGCCGCGTGGACTTCCGCCTGAATCCCCGTGACGTTAAGAATCGCCATGATCGCCATGTAGAGCCCAGCGGCTACTGCCGCGGCGGCCATCGTGACGCCAAACACGTTGAACCGGCGTGTCATCAGGGTGTGGCGCGTGTACTGGCCCAGGCCCGCCGCAACGAAGACCGCGAGAATCTCGAGCAGCCGGGCGTGGTTAAGAATCGCAAAACCGCCGCACGCGGCACCAGCGAACGAAGCGTTGGCCCACGCCGGGTATCGCGCTCCGCGCGCCTCGATTTCGTCAAGCATGCGGTGTACTCGCTGCGGGGTGGTGTGCTCCGGCATATTGCGCCGCATGTGGTCGAGCTGGATGATCCGGTCGGTGTTGACCGCAAATACGTTGTTGGTCACCACTTCAGTGCGGAAGATCCGGCCGCGGCGCGAGGTAGCCGAGATGTCGGTCAACGACACCTGGGCGCTGTGGGAATCGATCCCCAGCGAATGCGCCACCGCATGCATGGCCT
>Ga0307486_1000947_pt1 | contig 24002 bp, 24 predicted proteins | sample CBIW02metaG_FD_203663 | JGI IMG/M metagenome (GOLD analysis project Ga0307486, IMG submission 203663) | Sea-ice brine microbial communities from Beaufort Sea near Barrow, Alaska, United States - CBIW 0.2 | ecosystem: Environmental > Aquatic > Marine > Coastal | place: USA: Alaska | collected...
GCGGGCAGCGGGCGGCCATTCCCAGTGAGCCGTTTATGCGGCAAGGCGATCTCAGCCATACCCGCCACCCGAGGGTGATCGACACACTACGACAGTCCCGAAATCACCCACCACAACAACGTAAGGAAGGTGATCTCGTCTGCGGAGCATTCAACCGATCTGCGATCGCCACGCTCGTTGAACGCACCACCGGATTCCTCATGCTCGTCCACCTCGGCGACAAGCACGACGCCGTCACGGTCCGCGAAAAGGTCGGCACGGCGATGTCCGCCCTGCCAGCCCACCTCCGGAAAACACTGACCTGGGACCAAGGATCGGAGATGTCCGAATACCGTCAATTCAAAGAAGAAACGACGATCCCCGTCTACTTCTGCGACCCACACTCACCCTGGCAACGAGGCTCCAACGAGAACACCAACGGACTCATCCGCCAGTACTTCCCCAAGGGCACCAACCTCAACCTCCACAGCCCAGAACGACTCGCCGAAGTCGCCGCCAAGATCAACGCACGACCACGCGAATCGCGCAATTGGGAACCATCCCAAACGCACTTCGATAGGATCAAAGAACTAGCCCACTTTGATCAAGTGTTGCGACGATGGCTAGAAAGCGCCCAGCTTGTCATGGCCGCCGACAGTTGGAAAACCCCCACCGAGATCTGGGCAGAGCATCTATTATTGACCGAACAGGCCGGTGTTCCTTCGACCAGTTGAATCCGCCCAGCTTCTCATGTCCGCTGAAACGGACTCGATCCCCCGTCGCGACAAGCCCTGATTACGCAGCTGCAGGATCTGCTTCGCTTTGATCTTCCGTACCATTACCGGCACTCCTTCCACCGTGTGGCGCTCACACGGTGGAAGGGGCTTTTCAGGTGGGGCTCAACCACGCCGGTAGTGGGGCTGAACGATACAAATCACGCATCTGAACACTGGGGGTCACTCGCACCACAGGTGGTGCCCATCGAAGCCAATATTCACTGAGGCTGAGAAAGACATCGTCCTCGGAGTAGCCGTCGCCAGCCAGGGGCCTGCAAACGCGCTGCTCAGTTCCGGCGTAGCCGACCGCCTCGGTCCAGGCGATTCCGCCGCCGGGCTGCTCGACGGCAGGCGCAGCGGTTCTAGCGCCTCCGCCTGTGCAAAGTTCTTCAGCGCGCAGAAGCTCGATGGATTCCGGCAGGAGGTCCTGGTTGAGGTTTTCGCAGAAGTCAGGTCCAAGCATCCCCTGTGCTGAGACTCTCGCCGAGGTGTAATCGACCAGGACGTCGTACTCGTACGAGCAGTTCTCGGCTAGCCATTGAAACTTCGAATCAGTCGCGCCAGAGGTGTCATCGACTCGAACCCGCTGAAGAGCGCCCGCAAATACGCCGTCGCAGTCGGGTACCTGGCTTGCCCTGTTGCCGCTTCCGTAGCTGCAACCAGTGACAAGAAGAGTCGATGTGAGCAGGCCGACGGTAAACCATCGAGCAGCGCTCCGTGTCTGCACCACGGCTCTCCTTGGTTTGGATCGGACGGTTTCAATAGGAGGCTATTCCCTCGGACGTGGTCGGCAGAGGCCGAAACGTGCCCCAGCTATGGTGGCAGACAGACTTCCCCACACACCGACTGCTAAGGCATCGACAAAACCAAACAGCGACACTGGGTAGGCGCGCGTTCATAACAGGCGGCCCTTGTGCCGGCCACGGCAGCAGGGGAAGTCTGACCGCCGGCACCGTTTGGATGCGATCAACGGGGTCAAGATCGGGTCCGGTGAACTCGCCTGCATACTCGCCTTCGATGCCCCGGAACTCGGATCCAACGCAGGTTCGGTTCGGGCGGCTGACGTAACCGATCTCCTCAGCCGCTCGGAATGAGTTCTCGCGAGACCCAGTGAATCGCGGCCATTGGCGAAAACTAGGCAGAATGCAAGTCTTCACTGAATGACGTGAAGGGCACCGCCAAACTCTCGATGCTCCCCGGCAACACAACTGCCTGACCAGGGTAGTGCAACGACAACTTTGTATAGAGAATTTTTGCATCTGGGCTTGGGCTGAAAGGACTTGGATCTACAGTGAGGTTAACTCGGATCAGGCTATTTCTCGCGATTACCGTTACGGCGCACGATTAGCTTCCGGCCGTTACGGCATAGAGCATTGTTTTCGTCAAAGCCCAGACGCCGGCGTTTTCGACAAAGCTCATTGGACCACGTACGTGCAAGAACGCAGGGTGTTCGCCGTTCAGCGCGAGCGCTAAAAGAGTCTCTGCGCGCACGTATTTCAGCTCGCCCTTGTTCGCGTTCCCCCACAAAGGGATTAGCCTCCACCAATGCCGCTTTTAGCTTTTTGGTCGCGCCTGTGATGGGCATTGGGCTCCTCGCGGGCGGGTGTTTGAGTCGACGATACATACGTATGGCCGACGGCCGCTGAACCTCCGCCGAACTGGACTCGCGGACGGCCCCTGTGGCCTTGCCCCGCTGAGCGGACACCTTCTTAGAGAGAATAATCACTCTGGCAAAGACCCGATGGAGCGGTATGGCCATCGCCGCCTGCACGGCGAAATAGGTCGCCTTTTTCCATTCACGGCAGACGACAAGTTCTATTGACACGTGCCAGTCGTCAGAGAGATGGAACGGGTCTAACCAGGCCTCAAGTAAACCTAGGCAGTAACGCTCAAGAACGCTCTCCGACGGGGGGCCAATCGGTATCAGCGTAGGGCCGAAGATCCGCAGCTTCGTGACGACTGTGACACCACTACTGAGCCCGACGGTTCTCCTCTTCTGAAATCCGAACTGTCACCAGCCTGTCAGCTAAGAACACCTATTCAAACTGTCCCGACTCGATAATTGCCTTGAGCGCGCCGAGAAAGCGAGCCGCGTCGGCGCCATCGATCACCCGGTGGTCGTACGAGAGCGAGAGGTAGAGGCCGTCGCGAACAGCAACCGTCGGCACACCTCCCGTATTCACGACCGTTGCACGCTTTTGAATCGTGCCAATTCCCAAGTGCGCGCTCTGGGGCAACCGCACGATGTTCGTCTGAAAGAGGGCGCCGTGCGCACCGTCGTCAGAGATCGTGAACGTTCCACCTTCAGTCTCGCGAGGGCGAAGCGACTGGGTGCGCACACGTTCCCTTATTTCGGTGAGACGTGTAGAGAGTGCCTGTAAATCCCAGTTTGCAGCGCCAGCTATCACCGGGGTCACGGGGCCACCCTCGCCGTCTATCGTGATGCTGACATTCTCGTCGCCGGGGTAACGTACGAAGTCGCCGTCGAGGGTTGCGTTTATTACGGGGTGTTCGCGCAGGCCCTTGACCGCGGCCAGCAGAATGAACGACAGCCGATCGAGCTGTTCACCCTTCGGGTTGAGTGTCTGCTCCCAAGCGTTCACGAGCGAGGTCGCGTCGACCTCTACCACCGTAGTGAGTGGCGCGCTTGAGTTCAGCGAGACGACATCGAGGTAGGCCTGGGCAATCCGCGCTGCAGTGATGGGCAGGATTTTTCCGCGAAGTTGATTCGTCGCCGCAGGGAGCATTGGGGTCGCAGATGGGGCAATCCCTGGCGTTGTGGTGACTCTGCCTTCAGAGGAACGTGAGGCGACCACATCGAGCACGTCTTGCTTTCGCACGCGACCGCCGAGACCTGTACCCCGGATGCTGGCCACATCGAGCTTGTTGGAGGCCACCAGTTTGCGCACTAGAAGGGTCACAAACTCTCCACCCAAACGACCCACCTGCGGTGCGGTCGCAACTGCAGCGGCGGGTGCGATAACGGCGACAGGCACAGGCACAGGCACAGGCGCAGGCACAGGCGCAGGCACAGGCGCAGGCACAGGTGCAGGCACAGGTGCCTCAACCAGCGCTGGTACAGCCTTAGGTTGAGGCAGGGAGGAAGCACCAGAATTTGGAACTGCGCTCTGAGCCCTGGCAGGGTCAACAATTCTTGCAAGCACGGTTCCTACGTCGACGGTCTCATCTTCGTGCACGAGAATTTGCTCAATCACGCCGGCGATCGGTGAGGCCACCTCGGTGTCGACCTTGTCGGTTGAGACCTCAACGATTGCCTCGTCAATCTCAATTTGCTGCCCCACTTGCTTCAGCCAACGGGTAATTGTGCCCTCAGATACGCTCTCGCCGAGAGCAGGAAGGGTAAAAAGTTCAGTCATGATGTGGTCTCCTGTCGTGGGTGCGCGTTGTTGGGGTGGAGGCTGTTCTCATGGGCAACAATCTGCCAAGAATCGATGACCATATACGGACTGCACGGCAGCGCCTGCATAGCTACGCGCAACTCTGTCTCGTCAGCGACAAGCCATAGGCCCCACGCTCGGGTTGTGTCGACCTCGCGCCACAGCGATTGCAACACGCCCGACTCTTGTAGCAGTCGGGCGGCTGCGGCCTCGCGCTCGCGCAATTCAGCAAGTGCGCCCGCCGTGATGCCGACGGGTGCGAGAAACTCGGTATGCACCAAATACATGAGCGATCGCCGCCTAATAGTTAATGAGCTTCTCGACCGTCGTGACAATGTCATCGACGCTCGGAAGCCACTCTTCTTCCATCGCTGCGGCGTAGGGAACGGGCGTCTCTTCAGCCGCAACGAGAGCTGGCGGGGCATCGAGCAGTTCCATGTTTTCGGTGACGACACGCGAGATGAGACTTGCTCCCCAACTCCCCGACGGCGGCGCCTCTTGCACGACCACGAGCCGCGAAGTCTCCTGCAGACTTTTCAGAACGGCTTCATCATCGAACGGCACCAACGTGCGGGGGTCAATGACGGTCACCTCGATGCCCTTGGAGGCCAAGATCACGGCCGCTTCAGCGGCGTAGTGTCGCATTTGCTGGTTAGCCACGATCGTCGCGTCTTTACCGGTCCGCACAATCGCTGCTTTACCGAGGGGAATCTCGGCTGCCTCGCCAATAGGGATAGACCCTTTTAGCGAGAATAGGTTCTTGTGCTCAAAGAACAGTACGGGGTTGTCGTCGCGCACGGCACTCAGCATGAGCCCATAAAGGTCTTCGACAGTTCCGGGCGTCACAATCTTGAGGCCAGGTACGTTTAAGAACCAGTTTTCGGCTGGCTGTGAGTGCTGCGCGCCGAAACCAGAGCCAGCTCCATTAGACATGCGAATAACAAGCGGCACCGTCACCTGCCCGGCCGACAGGTAACGGTACTTTGCGACCTGGTTCACAATCTGGTCAAAGCACACACCCGCGAAGTCAGCGAACATAATTTCGGCGATGGGGCGCAGCCCTGTAATCGCGGAGCCGAGCGCGGTACCGACGATGGCCTGTTCGGAGATGGGCGTGTCTCGAACGCGTTTTGGGCCGAATTCCTCGAGAAGTCCCGGCGTAGATTTGAAGGCGCCACCCGCTGCGGCGACATCTTCGCCGAAGAAGATTACGCGCGAGTCTTCACGCATAGCGGCGGCAATAGCCTTAGAGATGACCTGACGATAGTTCAGAGTTGCCACTGTCTTACTCATGCGTAGATGTCCTCAAATCTCTGTTCAACGGGCGGTTCCGGCCATGACAACGCGAGATCTCGGGCCTCATTGATCTCTTTCTGTACCCGCTGTCGAATAGCCTCTATGTTTACGGATGCCTCAGGGTTGTTCCGCAGAATTGCCTGCTCAAGGCGCGTGATGGGGTCACGGCCAAGCCACAGCGCGACCTCCTCTTTGGGTCGGTAGGCGCCGGGATCACTGCGGGAATGACCCGAGTGGCGATATGTGTCGGCTTCGATGAGCGTTGGGCCTTCACCAGCCCGCGCACGGGCGACGGCCTCGCGGCCGATTTCACGCATAGTTACAACATCGTTTCCGTCGACGAAAACGCCCGGCATACCGTAAGCGGCCGCGCGATCAGCTAGCCTTCTGATCGGCGTCGTCACCGCCTGTGCACTGTATTCGCCGTACTGATTGTTCTCAAGCACAAAGATCGCCGGTAGTTTCCACACTGAGGCTAGGTTGAGTGACTCATGGAACGCGCCAATGTTGCTAGCGCCGTCGCCGAAGTATGCAACGCTGACGGCACCTGTTCCGAGGTGGCTCGCCGATAGAGCTGCACCCACGGTGATGGGCAAATGCGCGCCGACGATACCGTTGGAACCGAGGATACCGTTAGCCATGTCGGTGAAGTGCATCGAGCCACCCCGGCCATGCGAGAGACCTCCAGACCGCCCGAGAATCTCTGCAAAGGCCCGAGCGGGTGCTGAACCGTGCGCGAGGGTTGCACCGTGTCCGCGGTATGTGCAGGTCATCGTATCTCCGGGCACAAGAGCACCAGCGATTCCGACAGTGATCGCCTCCTGCCCTTGGCAAAGGTGTGTGCTGCCACGCACGAGATTCTTGGCGAAGAGACTCACTACTTCGTCTTCGAACAGACGGATGGAAAGCATCGAGGCGAGCAACTCCTCAGCGTCGGCCGGAGCCCCTTCCGTAAGAGAAAGCATTTTACAATAGTCATCGTTCATGAGATTCAATTCCAATCGGAGTCGTACAGCTCCCTGCGGGCTCAAAGCGCGTAGGCAAGTTTCGCTGTTCTGCGGCTCCGCCCTGCATGGCAGCGCGGAGAAGTTCTGCGGCGGCAACACCAATTTCGCTGGCGTCGCGTCTAATCGTGGCAATGGGTGGCTCGTGCAACTCAGCCAGCGGCGTCTGATCGCAGGTAATCAGACTGAGGTCATCGGGTACATGAAGGCCCAAGAATCGGATGGCGCGCAACACGCCCACAAGAATCTGGTTGCTGCCGGCGATAATCGCCGTGGGACGATTTGCGCGCTGCAGCAAAGCTAGTGCAGCCTCGTAACCGTGACGGTCGGAAAAAGACCCGCTAACGACGTTCACCCCGGACCCTGCCTCAGCCCGAAAAGCTTTCCGCAGGGCGTTCGCCCGTTCCCGAGATGGGCGAACACGCGGATTTCCATTGATCAATGCGACCCTGCTATGCCCGAGTCGCAACAGTTCCTCTGCTGCTTGGGTAATTCCTCGGTCGTGATCGCTGTTGACCCTGCTGATCTTTATGTTACGAATCTCACGGTCGAGAAGCACCACCGGCACTGCAGCAGACTCAAGCTGCTCGCGCAGCTTTTCACTGGCCTCATCGGAAACAGACAGTAGAAGACCGTCGACTCGTCGGTTAAGCAACAGTTTGATATTTGCCAGCTCTTGCGTCGGGTCGTTGATAGAATTTGCGACGAGCAACGAGTAACCCCACTCCCGAAGCTTCAGTTCGGCCGCGAGACTAATCTGGGCGATGAGTGGGTTACTGGTGTCGCCAGCAACCAACCCGATCGTCATTGTCGTGCCTGTTCGCATGCTCTGGGCCACAGGATCAGGCTCGTAGCCCAGTGCAGCGACTGCATCCATCACACGATTTCGCATGACATCACTCACGTCGGGGTGGTTGTCAAGCACCCTCGAGACCGACGAGACTGACACCCCCGCTCGCTGTGCGACATCACGGATTCCCAATTTGCGCCCTTGAACAATCATGATTTGATGATGTCGCATTTTCTCCGGAAAATTCGACGATTACTAGAGCTCACCGCCGCACTCGGTATTTTTCGATGTAGTCAGTATTAAGTTCCCATCCGAGACCAGGCGCGTCAGAAAGAGTCATCCAACCTTTCTCTAGTGCTGGACGGTTGGCAATGAGGTTCCACCAGAATGGGTCGCGGTCGGGGTGGAAGCACTCGCTAAAGGTGCCGTGGGACTGACTGGCCAAAAGGTGCGTCGAAACCTGCGGCTCCTCATGATGCCCCAACTGAACGTCATAAGTCGAAGCAACCGCGGCGGCACGGAGCCACTCTGTGGGGCCGCCCGACCACGACGCGTCGAAGTTGAGATAGTCGATGCTGCCGGTCTCCATCAGGTTGCGGCAGCCGGCCGCCGAGAACTCGCTCTGGCCTGCGCAGGTGGGAATGGAACCGCGGTAACGCACGTCACGCAGCGATCGGGCATCGTTGTGCCATTGCACCGGCTCTTCAAACCACTTGATGTTGAGATCGCCCAACATGCGCGAAAGCTCAATGGCGTCGCTGACGCTATAGCCTTGATTCGCGTCAATCGCGATGATAAAGTCGTCGCCGCCAGCCGCTCGTGCCTGGGCAACGCGTCGGTAGTCTTCTTGCGGCGATCGCCCGCCTACCTTGAACTTGACGCCGGCTAATCCGAGTTCCTTGTAACTCATCATTTCTTCTTCGATGGTTCCGAGGGGATCCCCGTAGTACCCACCGATGGCGATGAGCTGAATTTTGTTGCGGAACCCGCCCCACAACTTCCAAAGTGGCTGATTAAGGGCTTTGCCCACGGCATCCCAAATCGCGGTGTCGACACCGGCCAAGGCAACGAGACCGAGGCGGCGGTCACGCAGAATGTCAAAGGTCACAGGGAACGCTGTATCCCAGCACTGCTCGGTGCGGAGAGCATCCTTGCCAATCAGCAGGGGGGCGATCTCATTGTTGATGATGTTTTCAAGCTCAAGCAAGCTCTTATCTTCGTCACCAACATACGCCTCGCCGACAATTCCCTCTTTGGTGTACACCCGCGTGATGACTGTGGCCCGCTGGGTCATGCTGTAGTAGCTGCCCTTGAATTCACGGGCGAGTGGGGCCAAGACCGGAATGGTCTCGATCTTCTCAATGGTTAGAGATGGAGTACTCAACGTCATGTTGGCTGGGCCCTTCCGATTGCGTTTCGCTGCGCTGGTAACGATTCCAGCAATTTTTGAAGACTACATCATCTCAGCGAGATTGCAATAGTTCTTCGATTTTTGCGTCAATACATGGAATTCCGAACCCCGGTTCTTTCTAGCTTGTTGACACCACCACTTCGAACCCGCAAACTATGACCATCCTGGAAACCTTTCCAGTCCGAGAGGATTGTTTATTATGAGTTTTAGACGACACCGTGGTCGCGTCATCCTGACTGCGATCGCCCTCACCAGCGCTGCGCTACTTCTCGCGTCGTGTTCTGTTGCGTCTTCGGGGAACGGGGACGCACCCGAATCTTCGACGTTAACCAACGCCGAATCGGTTGACTTCCGAGAGGTGGTGCCCGGCTCGGGCGACGGAATCAAGATCGGCTACATTTCGCTGAGCGAAGCAGTTCCGTTTATTAAGCTCGTCAGTGACAGCATCAAAGAGCAAGTCAAACTAGCGGGAGCGGAACTCGTGTTCTGCGACTCCCAGGGCGACGCGGCTAAAGCTCTCGACTGTGCCAAAAGCATGAAGACCCAGGGCGTTCAGGGCTACCTGAACTTTCAGGCAGATGCCGCCGCCGCCGCATCCATCTGCGCTGCTGGTCCCGACGTCCCTGTGATCGCTATCGATATCGAGCAGCAGCCATGCCAGGTTGCCTTCGCTGGAGCGAACAATGGTGCCGCCGGGTTCCTCGTTGGGGAGGAGATCGGGAATTACTTTAAGGACACGTTCAACTGCGAGTACGACAGCTTCGTCTCACTCGAACAGCCCGAGGCTGGCGCTGTGAATACTGCTCGAATGGGTGGTGTGCGTGACGGCTTCGCCTCGGTGTGTGGCGAGGTTGAGAACCTCCGTGAGCTAAACGCCTTTCGCATCGATATGGCCCAGAAGACTTTCGCGGACACCCTCACCGCCCTTCCCGGTCAAGACAAGATAATTGTTGTCGGCATTAATGACGACTCGGTGCTCGGGGCGCTGGCTGCGGCGAAGACCGCAGGCCGCGAAGGCGACATCTACATGGGCGCTCAGGGCGCTGACCCGTCATCGTGGTGCGAAATCAAAAATAACCCGAACTGGATCGCCGACGCAGGGTACTTCCCCGAGCGCTACGGTGAGATCGCTGTGCCGTATCTGCTTGACACCATCAGCGGCAAAGATGTGCCGAAGTTGCTCTACGTTCCGCACATCGCCATCACCGGGAAAAACATCTCAGATCACTACGACGTCAGCTGCTAATGAACCAATCCATTCCCCTGCTCCAGGCGTCAGAAATCAGAAAGTCGTTTTCAGGGGTTAGCGTTCTGCACGGGGTGAACCTCACGGTTCACCCTGGGCAGGTCTTGGCGCTCCTCGGCGAGAACGGCGCCGGAAAATCTACTCTTGTCAAGATCCTCGCCGGCGATCACCGCCCCGACTCAGGAACTATCTCGGTGGCTGGAAAGGAATACAGCCATATAAATCCGGGGATCGCCAAGAATCTCGGAATCCGAATGATCTTTCAAGAACTCAACGACGCGTCGACCCTCACCGTTGCGGAAAACATCTTTCTTGGCGAGTGGCCGACGCGAGGCGGCTTCATCTCGTGGAAGACGGTGCGCGAGGAAGCACAGCGCACACTTGACGCGTTAAACGCTAACATCGATGTTGACGCAAAGATTAGTACTTTGCGTGTCGGGGAACGCCAGCTCGTTGAGATTGCGCGCGCCACCCGAACAAAGGCGCGCGTTCTCATTCTCGACGAACCGACGGCAGCACTTTCATCGACCGAGGTCGAGCAACTCTTCCACACCGTCCGTGTCATGCGAAACCGTGGCGTGGGAATGATTTACATCACCCATCGTCTCGACGAGGTGCTCGAAATTGCCGACAACGTGCAGGTCTTGCGCGATGGCTGCTCGGTGCTCGAAGCCCGAGTGGCAACGGTGGACCGCCAGAAAATGGTTAGCGCCATGATCGGTCGAGACGCAACAGCCGTCGCGCGCCCCACCGAAGTCGAGCTCGGCACGACATCAGTCTTGAGCGTGAGCAATCTCACTCTCGAGCGTGAATTCAGTGACGTTAATCTCGATATTCGCGGGGGTGAGATTCTCGCGCTCTATGGCAAGATAGGCTCGGGAACCGCGGAGGTCGCCGAGGCGCTCTTCGGTTTGCATCCCGCTACTCAAGGCACCGTCACTCTCAAGTCGCAGCCGCTCGAGATGACCAGCCCCAACGCCGCGATTAAACAAGGCATCGGTTTTCTCCCCCCCGATCGCCAGCGCAGCGGTTCGTTCGCACCGCGTTCCGTGGCAGAGAACCTTGCGGCGCCCTCTTGGGCAAAACTTGCCCGACGCGGTATTCTCTCTCACTCAGCGGAGCGTGAAGCGTACGAGCGCTGGCGGGGCAAACTCAATATTCGCTCAACAGCCGACTCCAGGCAGGCCATCATAAATCTCTCTGGCGGCAATCAGCAGAAAGTATTATTGGCGCGATGGCTAGAACGCGATGTTGACTTACTCCTCTTGGTCGAACCGACGCGCGGCGTTGACGTCGGAGCTCGTATCGACATATACAACGCCGTGCGCGACCTCGCGAAATCTAACGGGCTCGCTGTTCTCGTCGTCACATCAGACTATGAAGAGGTGATCCAGCTCAGTGACCGGGCCCTCGTCATGGTGGCTGGTCGTATCACCGATGAGTTGACCGGTGATGCCGTCACCGCAAAGGCCCTCACCGGCGCATCCGGTGGCTAACCATGCAGTCCACGCCTTCCGAAAATCTTTCTCTACACAATTTCCCCTACAAGGAGGCACCATGAATACTGCGCCAACGACGGATGCGGTGAGCTCCACCACTGCGGCCCCGGCCGCTAAACGTAAGGGCCGCTCAATTCCCGAGTTGGCGGCTCTGATGGTCGTGCTGATAGCTCTGATCGTCTACTTCAGCATCAGCTCGCCTGTTTTTCTTCATTCAGAAAACCTGCTGAATATTCTCACGGCGATCGCGGTAACGGGAATTATCGCCATCCCCGCGACCATGCTCCTAGTGTCAGCGCAGGTCGACCTCTCTGTGGGGAGTGGCGCGGCATTTGCTGGCGTCGTGTTAGCAGCTGTCGGTAATCAATACCCGATTTTTCTCGGTGTCATCGCGGCGCTCATGGCCGGCCTGATTGTCGGTGCGATTAACGGTTACCTCGTGTCATATATTGGCGTGAACTCTCTAATCACGACCCTTGGAACCCTTGCAGTCTTTCGCGGGCTCACCCAGCTCACCGCCGATGGCCAAACAATTCTGTTTTCAGACTTTGGCGCACTCGGCACCGCTCGCCCCCTTCTCAACATCCCGCTTCCCGTGCTCATCTTTGTTGCAATCGTGATCATTGGTGCCATCGTCATGCGCAACACGGTCTTCGGACGCCAGCTTTACGCCATCGGTGCTAATCCCGTCGCCGCACGACTAGTGGGTATCAAGTCGCGGAGGACGTTGTTCCTGACCTTCTTGTTCTCAGGCTTCGCGATGGCCCTCGCCGGCATGATCTTGACCTCCCAACTCTCGGCGGCTTCCCCGATTTCAGCGACGGGCCTCGAGCTCACCGTTGTAACCGCAGTCGTTCTCGGTGGCGCAAGCTTGAGTGGCGGACAGGGGACCATTGGTGGAACCGCGATCGGACTGCTCATCCTGGGCGTGCTCAACAATGGGCTCGTGCTCAACAACGTCTCGTCGTTTTGGCAGGATGTGGCCCGAGGCACCCTGCTCATCGCCGCCGTATCGTTTGACCAAATTCGTCGTCGCATGCGGAGCACCCGCGCCTAAAGAAGCCTCAGACCAAGAAACCTGGAAAAAAATCAAAGGAGATCACAATGACACCATTTGACGTCACGTTCGCCAGCGTTGGGCGAATGCCCCTTCCTGGAGCTCAGGTTTATTGGATGAGCGCTTGGGACGAATGGTTTGATGCCACCTTTTGGATGGTTGCCGCGCGCCGTGGCAGCGATGTTGTACTCATCAACACTGGCCCACCCCACGATCTCACAGCGCTCAACACACTGTGGAAGGGTTCGCATCCAAGCGGTCGCTGCCAGTACGAGCGTGCCGATGAAGAACAAACTCTCGCTGCCCTGAGCGCCATGGGAATCGATCCGCTGGAAGTGACCCACATCGTGCTTACACCGATGGTCGCATACACATCTGGTGCCCTTAAGCTCTTCCCCAATGCGAAGATCGTGATCTCTCGACGGGGGTGGATCGAAGATGTCCTCGCACCTCCGATACCCCAGCACCTGACGCGCCAGGTCTTCGTTCCCGACGAACTGCTCAGCTGGCTGCTATTTGAGGCGCAGGATCGCCTCGTCTTGATCGACGGTGAGCAGCTGCTGCTGCCCGGTTTTACTGTGTGGGAGTCAGGCGTGCATCACCGTTCGTCGATGGTCGCCGACATTACTACCGAATTCGGAGAACTTGCTGTCACTGATTCCGCGTTCGCCTACGGCAACGTTGAGAAAAACATTTCTCTAGGCGTCGGTGAAAGCTACGCCGAGGCTATGCATGCTTACGCTCGCATTCGCTCGACAACTGACGCCTTACTTCCACTCTATGACCCGGAAGCGGCTGCTCGCTTTCCTAACGGAAAGGTCAGCTGGTGAACATCGAAAGAACAATGGAGCGCACAGCTTTTCTCATGACGCTCACAGAGGGCCAAGTCGAGGAGTACGAAACACGCCATCGCGAGATTTGGCCCGAAATGCTTGAGGCTATCACCCGCTGCGGCTATACCAACTACACGCTCTTTCGAGCTGGCCAGACTGTGGTTGGATACGCCGAATGTGTTCCAAATGTCGAGACTGCGGCGTCGCTTATGAACGCCGAACCCGTGACCGCGCGTTGGAACGAGTCATTCCAAGGGGTTATCGAAGTGGCCCCTGCCACTGGCGGTTTCAGCATCCCCTTGACCAGCATTTGGCACTTGGAATAAGGCATTCCATTCTTGTAGCGCAACCCTCCGCCGCCACCTTTTTAGAAAGTAGATCGCATTGTGACAAAGTTACGAGCTGGAATCATCGGGGCAGGATCCTGGGCAACGGCGTGGCATATTCCTGCCTTAGCCGCCCGCAAAGAGGTCGAGCTTGTTAGCGTCTGCCGACGCAACCCCGAAGTACTGAGTCACCTCAAGTCGAAATTCGGCTTCGCTGTGGCCAGCGAAAATTACCTGCAGGCACTGGATCATGACCTCGACATCGTCGTCGTGGCTTCTCCCACCGCTGCTCACTTTGAACAGGTGATGGCTGCCCTCGATCGCGGCCTACACGTCTTGTGCGAGAAGCCCATGACGTTACGCTCGACCGAAGCTTGGGCACTCGTCGACAAGGCCAAGCAGATGAACGTGCAATTGCTGCTGAGCTTTGGGTGGAACTTCATGCCCATTATCACGCGCGCCAAAGCATTGCTCGACGAGCACGGCATCGGCGAGCTTGAACACGTGACGGTACACATGTCGTCGCAAACTCGCGAGTTGCTTTCGAATTCTGGTGCGTACCCAGATGCCGACCCCGACACTATTCCACAGCAATCGACGTGGACCGATCCATCCCTATCAGGTGGCGGGTACGGCCAGGCCCAATTGAGTCACGCTCTCGCGCTGCTATTTAGTTTCTTTCCAGTGCGCGCCGTCGACGGACGTTCTATGCTCAAGTCGGTTCTGTCGGCACCGGTCGAGAGCCACGCGGCCGCCATCTTCGAATTCGACAGCGGCGCCATTGGTGCCGTATCCGGTGGCTCCAGTCACGTTGGCGCTTGGGGTAACAAACACGAGCTTGAGATTCGGGCGATTGGCACCGAGGGACAGCTCATCGTCGATGTGCACCGGGAACTGGTCTGGCTCTACCGTGCCGACGGCACCGGCATCACGCTCGATCTGCCAAAGGGCGCTGGAAACTACCAGGCCCATGGCCCAGCTAATGCTCTTGTCGACGTTGCCCTTGGCCACCTCGAGGCGAACACTGCGCCGGGTGAACTCGGCGCTCGAACCGTCGAGGCGCTCGAAGTCATGTACAACAATGTCATATCGCGCATTGGCTAGCCCAATGCCGAACACGCCTGTGGTTAGTAAATGAGCTGCCCACCCGTGACGTTGAGGGTCGTTCCGGTCATGTATCGTGACGACTCTCCAACGAGAAAGAGGGTTGCGTCGGCAACTTCGTCGACGCTGGCCAACCGGCCGAGCGGCACCTGCGCGATAAGTTCGGCACGGCGTTCTTCGCTGAGACCGATACGCATCATATCGGTGTCTACGAAGCCCGGCGCAATTGCGTTGATACGAATCTTCTGCGGTGCAAGCTCTCGCGAGAGTCCTCGTACGAGAGAAACGACGCCCGCTTTCGTTGCCGAGTACGGCAAGGAGCCGCCGAGCCCGCCCGTCCACCATCCCTGTGAGGAGAACAGCACGATGGCTGACTCCGGGGTAAGCAGTCGGCGCAACCGAGTGACAAGGAAGAACGCCGCTTTGAGGTTCACTTGGTACTGGAAGTCAAAGTCGGCCTCCGTCACTTCGTCGATCGAACTTCTCCGAACCATCACACCCGCAACGTGGATAATGGCGTCAAGCCCACCGAGTTCATTTTCGATGCTGTCGGCCAGCTCGTCGAAGCGGCCGACCTCGGCTAGGTCAACGATCTGGGTAACGACCCGGCCCGCCGTTTCCCGGCCAAACGATTGGGGATCGATTTCTTCGCGGTCAGCGATCAGTAACGTAGCCCCCGCGCGAAGTGCGCGTTCACAAACCGCACGCCCAATTCCGTTCGCACCGCCGGTTACCAAAATGCGCTTGCCTCGCAGATCATGAGTTGTCATATTTAATTCTCTTTTCTGGAATCGTTTTCAGTTATATTCATACTAAGTTATCCCGACATAACAAGAAAGTGGAAGATGTCCACCATTTACTCCATAGAGTCATTCGTTGTTCCCTATACGGAACCTAACGACCATGGCTCCACTCGTTACGTGTGCCTCGTGAAGATTACGGATTCCGACGGTGTCGTCGGCTGGGGTGAGGCCGTGACACTGTTTCGTGAGGCTACGGTGGCAACCCACGCACTGATCGGTGCCTATCGCGACTTAGTAGTGGGAAAGCCTGCGAATCCATCCACGATTCTAAACGCGCTGCTCGCACACGGCTGGTGGTTTGCCGATGCGGGCCTGGCCAGTTTCGCCCTCTCGTCCATAGATCTCGCCCTTTGGGACATCGCAGCCAAACGCGCGGCGCAGTCACTCGCGAACCTGCTGGGCCGCGCGCAAACACGGCTGCCCATCTTCGTCTCGTGCCACGCGGCGCAGGCTGATATTTCGGCAATGACGGACAGCATGGCCGAAAAAGTGAGCGACGTGTGCGCAACTGGAATCAAAATTGGCTTTGGCAAGCGCGGCGATGCCCGCCTCGGATATGACCACGATCGTGACGTGTCGTTCATCAGGGAGCTGCGCAAGCGCCTTGGCGATGACTCACACATCATGATTGACATTGGCGCGACGATCACCTGGTCGGTTGATGACGCGATCAGCCGTATTCGTGCGTTCGAAGAGTACGGCGTGTACTGGACAGAGGAGCCTCTGGGCGCCCATAATCCCGACGGCTACCGCAGGCTGAAGAAGGCCGTCTCGTCGATGATTGCCTACGGCGAGCGTGAATGGAACATGGCCGGTTACGCGTCCATCATCGAAAGCGGCACCGTCGACGTCGTGGGTATCGACCCGGGGCGCGCTCAGGGCATCACCGGCTTCTTGGCCACCTCGCGCCTGCTCGAAAAGCAGGGTGTGCAAGGCAACGCCCATGCCTTCGCTGGGCCGCTCGTATTCGCTGCGTCGCTCGCGCTCTCGCAAAACACCCTCGCCTGCCGTCAGCTTGAGCTAATGCCGCTCCGCAACTCGCTCTACGAGTTGGTAGAGAACTGCCCCGCACCGTTGTCAGGAACCCTCTCTTCCAGCGAGGAACACGGCATCGGTGTAACTATTATTGAAAAGCGCGTGCGTGCGGTCGCAGAGAGCACAGCTTAGCTGTGCGCCCAACAGTCGAAATTAGCTGAATGCATGATGCCCATAGGCATCCGCGGCTCACCAAACTGTTCGTAAGACGCATTCTGAGGGGGCACCTGGCCGATCAGAGCGACGCGACCCACTCCTCGGAGAGCTACTCTGGCGACATATATGGTGATCGGTGGCGCGGTCGAACGCGAACGGCAACGCTCCCACACCCCCCGTTACGGACAATCGGACTCAGAATACTGGCGTCCATTTCTCACCACGGGCAAGTCACAAAAAAAAGTTGTCGGTCGCCAGCATTCGCGGAGAGGTCCACCACGCCTCGAACTTTTCCTGAAACGACTGTACGGTTCCGGTGCAGAACTGGCCCTGACCCCGTTGTGTGGACACCTCACAAGAGAGAATGTTCACTATGACAAGATGACGTCGGGACTTCACCCCTGAGTACAAAGACGAGGCCGTGAAGCTGGTCGTCACCACGGGCAGAGCGGTCGCGACCGTCGCCCGCGAGCTCGGTATCAACGAGGCCACGTTGGGTCGCTGGGTGATGGCGTTCAGGGCCGTGACCAGACCGGTAGGCCGAGGTGACGGAGTCCGAGAGCGCCGAGCTGCGTCGGCTGCGGAAGGAAAACGCGGACTTGAAGATGGACAGGCGTTCTTGAAAAAAGCGTCCATCTTCTTCGCCCAAGAAGCATCGGATACGAACGCCAAGCGTTCGAACTGATGCTGGCGGAGAAGACCAACTTCACCATCACCCGCATGGTCCGCCTCCTCGAAGTCTCCCGCTCTGGCTACTGCGCCTGGATCGACCCCGCACCCTAGCCGGCGGCGATCCGGCAGGAACACATCGAGCAAAAAGTCGCCTTCTTCCACGGCGATTCCGACGAGGTCTACGGGGCCCCGCGGATCCTCGTCGACCTGCGTGCGGACAGCGAGATCATCTCCCGAAGAACAGTTGCCAAGACCATGAAACGCCTGGGTTTGGCAGGGATCTGCCCGAAGAGATGGAAGACGACCACCGTCATCGACCACGCTGACGGCTACCCGGTGGATGCCGTGAAACGGAAGTGGGATACCGGCGCTTTGAACCAGGTTTGGGTCGGCGATATTACCTATCTGAGGACGTGGGAAGGGTAGGTCTATTTGGCGACGGTCATCGACGCCCACAGTCGCCGTGTCATCGGTTGGGCTATCGCCGACCACATGCGCACCGACCTCATCCAGGACGCCCTCACGATGGCCATGGTCCTGCGCGGGGACCGCCCGCGGACCGTGATTTTTCACAGCGATTAAGCCGAGGAAAACGCTAAGCCGAAAAATCGTGCCGCTGCCCATCGTCTGCTGGGAATTGCTCTTCTTTCTCGGGTTAGTGCCTGGCGGTGTTGGCGTTACCGTCGTTGTATCCGGATGCCCAGTAAAGAGAAAATGCAATGGAGACAATGGTTGAAGAGATTGGTCTGGAGGTCGTTGACGCGCTGGAAGGGGCCGGTTGCAAGGAACCGACGATTGGTCAGTATCGTAAGTCGATTCGGGATTTGGCAGTCCTGGCTTAGAAGTAGGGTGGCGTCTACACACTCGGCTTCGGTGCAGAATTCGCATCGATGATGATGATGATGATGATGATGATGATGAGTGCGGGGACGGGCAGGTTCAGTGCTCAGCGTCGTTTCGATTACGGCAGATTAGAAGCAATGAACGCCGCGACGCCCGGTAGCAGCCAGTCCGGCAATGAATGGCTCACCGAAGAAAAGCTTGAAATGCTCTGCACCCTCGCGTAATCAACGGAAACGCTAAGCCGAAGAATGACGGCTGGTTCTCGGCGAGCAAGGGCAGCAGCACGATTTCTCGGCTTAGCATTTTCCTCGGCTTAACTCCGACCGCGGCACCCAACACGCACGGCTCAGATCACCGAATTCGCCGCGGCGCATAGCATCACCCGGTCGATGGGCTACACAGGAATTTGCAGAGCATCAACGCTATGGCCGAGAGCTTCTTCACAACCCTGAAAACTGAGTTCTACTACCGTCGGATCTGGCCGACCCGGGACAGGGCGATTCGAGACGTCGCGGCGTAGATCGAGGGCCGCTACGATCGCCGCCGCCGTTCTTTTGGGGTCACACCTGTGGACTTGGAGATACAGTACTCGCAACAGTCCGCAGAGGTTCAACTCGCCGCTTAACCCGTGTCCACTCTCCGGGGTCAAGGCCACAAGCGGCCGCAATTCTAAGAAAATGTTTCAGCCTCATGCTCTGACCATCCTGCCCTAGCTCCTTAAGGCTGACCCTATCTCGAATCACCAGATTCGTCTTGGCGTCGCCGTTTGCTTCGCGAAATCCATTCAGCCAGCTGCGTAGCGCCTCAGGTCGAGCGTCGCATCCCTCAGTCACGTCCTTGATCGCCTTCACGGTGGTATTCAGCCTCTTTCACTACTCCATTTGAACTAGTGACTGAACTTTCAACGCGGTGCTCTCATGCCGTTTCTCTCTCATCGTGCCCCCACCCACACCGAGACGGCCCGTTTTCCCAGGTTTCGTTATCAACCCAACATTCGCGGAACCCTAGACAAACCGATCCTGGAACATATACTGGAAACGTTACCAGCAATGATGCTGAGCAAGAAGCGTTCTTCAAGACCATTCCACCGCTCACGTATCTATGAAAGACAACTAATCCCGGAGGTCCCTTTTGAGCAATTCGAAACGCAACGCCAGCGCGCTAGCAGCCGGCGGGCTATTCCTAGCCCTGGCCCTAACGAGTTGCAGCTTGGGCGACCCCGAAGCTTCGGGTTCGAAAGGAAGCATTAATGGTGGGCCTGCGGAGTGCACAACTGTATCCGCAAGCGCCTCGCATCACCTTCCGGCAACTTCCCCCGCACAGGTCGGCCTAGAATTTTTTGCTGAAGAAGTTACAAAACAGACGGATGGCAGGGTGGCCATTGATGTATTTTCCGACGGTCAATTAGGAGGAATTGCAGAGATGCCAAGCAACCTCCGTTCCGGGGGCGTCGATATTGCCCTAATAGATGGCGGCGTCTTGGCTCAATTCGACCCTGAGCTGGGCTTGCTAGATCTCCCGTACCTATTTGAGAGCATGGAAGAGTTCAATTCCACAATGGATGGCCCATTTGGTGAGAGCTACAACGAGCGTGTCCAGACTCTCGGCATATCTCCCCTGTATTGGTCCGCAGTGGGTCCGAGGGACATGTTTTTTGTCGACGCAAAGGTCACGTCCCCGACGGATCTAAAGGGATTGCAAATGAGGGTTCCTCAAGCACCGATTTACATCAGCACCTTCGAAGCCTTTGGAGCTGCTGCCACAGCCATACCATCAGGCGACCTCTACACAGCACTCGACACGGGCGTTGTCAAAGGTTTTGAACTTCCCTTGAGCAGCACAGTTGATTTGAATTTGAATGAGACAGTTTCAGTTTGGGCACCCACAGGCCACATGATGAATAACGTTCTTATAGCTGCCTCTCCGTCTTTTCTCAATCAGCTTTGTGAAAAGGATCAAGCCGCGGTCCAGACTGCCGTTGACTCCGCAAAAAAAATTACCAGAGAAGCTTGGGCCAGCGCGAACACCGATGCTTCGGACACTCTGAAGAAGTCCTTGACAATCATGAAAAACCTTGACATAGCAGAGTTCAAAAACGCTTCGGAAGCTGTGCGAACAGGATTTACGGAAAAAAATGGATCAGAACTTTATGATTCCCTCAACCAGTAACTTTTCGGAAAAAGAATACACTTCCTGGATATCTTCATTGAAGTTGGAGGTAGCAAAATGAGGTCTTATACGTCCTGGACCCAATCCGTCTTGCTAAAGAAAATCTGGCACAGATGCTTAGGTGTTCAAGGATTTCTTTTAAGTATGCTCCTGTTCAGCATCGTTGTTGTGACACTCGCCAACGTTCTTGGCCGCTACATATTCGGATTCTCAATACCCGGAGCAGGAGAATATGCTCGACTCGGTCTCGTAGTGCTCACTTTTTTGGGAGGAACGTTGGCAGTTGGGTATCATGCGCATCTAAGGGTCGATGCGCTGTCCTCAATATTACGAGATGGATCAGCCTTCTCGAAAATCCGTTCAGGCTTTCTTCACATCGCATCAGCCTGCTTCTTCCTCACACTCTTCATCGCCGGTTCCGCGCTGGCAATTGACAATCTTGGAAAACAGTCTCCTGCTCTTGGAGTTTCAATGGGCCTCGTGTACCTTGCCTTACCAATTAGTGCAAGCCTCATGACAATCAACTACCTTGGCAGCCTCCTATTTGGACCCGAGGTCTTACCCGAAACTCAAGATGTGGACGATATTCAATTCGGTCTAGATGAAGGAAGGCGGAACCAGAAATGACCGGCGCTATAATCCTGACTGTTTTCCTTCTTCTGACCTTTCTCGGTCTCCCAATTGCATTCTCCATGGGCCTGGCCTCAATCGTCATGTTTGTCTACTTAGACATCCCATTATCAGTCTTGCTCACACGCACTGCCGCCAGCGTGGATTCATCTAGTTTATTGGCGATACCATTCTTCATTATAGCGGGCGACATCCTGACGGCAGGAGGGCTATCGAGACGATTGATAGCTTTCGCAAACGCGATAGTGGGTCCGGCCAGAGGTGGGTTGGGAATGGTGAACGTAGGGGCTAGCGTGCTCTTCGGTGGCGTATCGGGATCATCTGCGGCCGATACTGTTGCTGTCGGTGGCGTGATGATTCCTGCGATGAAAAAGGAGGGGTACACTGGAGCTTTTTCTGCAGCGGTAACGGCTGCGTCATCCAATCTCGGTGCAATAATTCCACCAAGCATCCTGCTGATAATATACGGCGGCATTACCGGCGTCTCGATCGGTGAATTGTTTATCGCTGGAATAGTTCCTGGTATTTTCTTAGCTGCGGCTCTGATGCTTATAACGTGGTGGATCGGACGAAAACAGGCTCCGGGGAAAAAGAAATTCAGTGTCACGGATGTGTGGCGGACATTCAAAAGTGCCTTTTTAGCATTACTTATGCCCGTCATAATGATTGGCGGCATCTTAGGCGGAGTCTTCACGGCGACAGAGGCGGGAGTGATAATAATTGCTTTGGCCACCCTTATCGCGACTTTCGTTTACCGTGACTTGACTTTCCGCGTGGCATTGAAAATTTTACTCCGTTCAGTTGTAACTAGTTCTACCTTGATGCTAATTATTGCCATGGCATCGGGAATCGCTTGGATTATGGCTCGCGCAAGGATCCCTCAAAGCCTGCTCGGTGCGATGACTGGCGTAACGGATAATTCAACTCTCGTTATGCTTATTGTTGTAGCCTTCCTCCTCTTAGTAGGCATGTTTATCGAAACGGTTTCAGCCGCAATCATCGTTGTTCCGGTTTTGTTTCCGTTGGGGCAATCTATGGGATACGACCCTGTCCATTTCGCTTTAGTAATCGTCATGACCTTGCTAATTGGACAAATCACACCTCCTCTCGGAGTGATGCTGTATGTGGCGGCAGATATCGCTCGTGTCAGTCTAGGGAGTGCTATTCGGGCTGCCTTACCGTTTGTAGGAATTATGATTGCGGTAGTGGTAACTGTCGCGCTTCTGCCAGGGATAGTCACCTTTCTTCCTTCGATCATGGCTCCTTAGTGATAAATTGGTTATCGCTAAGGTAGGAATAGGCGCGGATCCTCACGAATCTGGGGTTTTCCCGGCTCTGCGCAATTGAGGGTGTAGTTGGGTTGCGCGAAAGCGGCGCGCGGTTGGGCTGAAAGGGGATGAGGCCTTCCCAAGATGGAAGTTCCAACACTGCCCATCAGGAAGACCTCGACATGTCCCAGACTACTTTTGCGAACTCGGATCTGACCACCTTTTTGCCGGCTGGATGAGCTCGGCCTGCGAGCCGTCGGGCAGCACCTCGATAACGGTCGTGCGGTGCTCGAGTGCGGGGTTGTCGAGCCAGACGATTGGTGCCACCACTGTGGCTGCCAATGCGTGCCACGAGACACGGTCATCCGGCGCCTCGCTCACGAACCGTTAGGGTAGCGGCCAACGACACTGCTCGTGGGGGTCCGCCGCTACCTGTGCACCGGGTGCGGGCGAACATGGCGGCAGGACACCGGGAAAGCCGTCCCGCCGAAAGCGAAGATCTCCCGCGGTTGAGTGCGGAGTGCGGAGTGCGGTGGGCGTTGGCCGGCATCGTCATCAGCCAATTCTCCGTCAGCCGCGTCGCGGTCGGCCTCGGGGGGGCCTGGCAGACCGCGAACGGCGCCGTCCTGACCGAGGGGAAACGGGCGCTTATGAACGACCCGACACGGTTCGACAACGTCGTGGTCATCGGCGTCGACGAGCACGTCTGGCGCCACACCCGTAACGGCGACAAGTTCGTCACCGTGATCATCGATCTCACCCCGGTGCGCACCAAAACAGGACCTTCGCGGCTGCTGGACATGGTCGAAGGACGGTCGAAACAGGCATTCAAGCAGTGGCTGGCCGATCGCCCACAGAAGTGGAAAGACCGCATCGACGTCGTCGCGATGGACGGCTTCACCGGCTACAAGACCGCCGCGAGCGAGGAACTCCCGGAAGCGGTTCCGGTGATGGATCCCTTCCACGTCGTGCGCCTCGCCGGCGACGCGTTGGACCGCTGCCGACAACGGGTTCAACAACACACGCTCGGCCATCGCGGGCACGTGGGAGATCCGCTCTATCGCGCCCGCCGGACCCTGCACACCGGTCGCGATCTGCTCACCGACAAGCAACAAGCCCGGCTGACTGCCCTATTCGACAGCGACACGCACGTCGAGGTTCAGGCGACCTGGGGCATCTACCAGCGCATCGTCGCCGCCTACCGGACCAACGACAAGAAGACCGCCAAGGCCATGATGCAGGCGCGGTGATCGACTCGATCAGTCACGACGTACCCCAGCTCCTCACGGAGCTCCACCGTCTCGGCCGGACCCTGAAACAGCGCGCCACCGACATCCTCGCGTTCTTCGACAGACCCGGATCCTCGAACGGCCCAACCGAAGCCATCAACGGACGACTAGAGCACCTCCGCGGAACAGCCCTCGGCTTCCGAAACCTGACGCACTACATAGCCCGCTCGCTCCTCGAAGCCGGCGGATTCCGACCCCAACTACACCCCTAATTGCGAAGAGCCGGGACTGTCTCTTAAACGGTGTTTCCGGCCTGACGCGCTGGACGTGGGTCTGGCGGGAAAGGTGCCGTGATGACGACACTTGATGCTGTGACGAAGAAGACGAAAAATGAGCCACCCGTGAGGCGGTGGCGGCGAAGGAATGGGTGCGCCTGGCCAAGGAGCAGGGCCTGACCCTGGACGGTCCGAATGGGCTG
>Ga0307486_1000948_pt1 | contig 24001 bp, 24 predicted proteins | sample CBIW02metaG_FD_203663 | JGI IMG/M metagenome (GOLD analysis project Ga0307486, IMG submission 203663) | Sea-ice brine microbial communities from Beaufort Sea near Barrow, Alaska, United States - CBIW 0.2 | ecosystem: Environmental > Aquatic > Marine > Coastal | place: USA: Alaska | collected...
CCAGGCGCACCGTGTAAACCATTCCGTTATCGGTCAGGGTTGAGGCCGGATAACCGTGTTCTTTAGCGGTGAGACGGAAGGTGTTCAGCACGATTGCTGCGGTTACGCGGTGGTGTGCGGAGAGGTGTAGCGCGTAGCGGGAGTGGTCATCGAGCCAGGTGATGATCTCGGTATCGGCGCCTGGTTGCCCGTCACCGGTGCTGAGGCGGTAGTGGGTGAAGTCGGACTGCCAACACTCGTTGGGTTGATCGGCGGCGAAGTGCAGGTAGGAACTCTTCGGACGTTTCTGTGGTTCGGCTTCGACCAACCAGTGCCGGGTCAGGATGCGGTGGATCGTGGCTCGGTTCAACGTGATCTGGTGGGTGTGGGTCAGGTGCCAGCCGATGGTGTCGGCACCGGCATCCAACCCAGCGTTCTCTAGCCGCTGTCGCAGAGCGATGACGAGCTCGATGACGGCCGGTGGTGTTGCGGTGGGGCTGGTTTTCGGGCGCCGGGATTGGGGCTCAAATGCGGCCTCGCCCTCGAGCCGCCAGCGGGTCATAAGTTTCGAGATCCACCCTTGCGAGACACCGTAGTGGCGGGCGACGTCGGACTGGCTTTGCCCGGCAAGGACGGCGGTGATCACGAGGCGCTGTTTGCTCATGGTTCAGCCTGAACGTATGCCTATGACCTGCGACAGAGTATTCCGATGACGTGCGACACCCTATTCCTATGTCCTGCACCAGAACACTGTCAGCCCGACCAAATGTCCCGGAAACTCAAGGGTTTCCGGGACTTTCTGGTTAAGAGATTTGATTAAGCCATCACTACGCCATCTTTTTCCCCGCTCTACAGCCGCTGAGGCGGCCCTGTCGTCCGGGGTGTCGACGTCGTTTTCGGTCCATTCCGGTCGTCCGGGATCGTGGTGCGCACCTTCTGGGTATGAGCATTCACGACGACAACCCCACCTCGACTCCTACCGACGAATGGGGGCTCGAGCCCCTGATGGACATCCACGAGCTGGCGTCCTACCTGGGCCTGCCGGTCTCCACGGTCTACGACTGGCGGGTGCACGGCAAAGGCCCCACGGCCTACCGGTTCGGCAAGCATCTGAAATTCGCCGTCTCCGATGTGCGGGCCTGGATCGCCCAGCAGCGCGATCCCACCAACCCGCCCGGGCGCACCGAACGGCGGTGAGCTGAGATGCCGCGGCAACGGTTGACCATCGGCACCTTCGGCGACATCAGCACTCGCAAAGTGCCGACCGGCCGGTACGAGGCGCGGACCCGCTACCGGGACTGGGACGGCCGGGCGCGTCTGGTGCAGGCAAGTGGCGCCACGGCCAAGGCCGCCGAGCGGGCGCTGAAGGCCAAGCTCGCGGTCCGGGACCTGTTCCAGCCCACGGACACGACCCTGACGCCGGACAGTCTGTTCAGTGACCTGGTGACGTACTGGTTGGACGACATCGACTTGGAGGGCCGGATCTCCCGGACCACCCGCAACCTGTACGAGCGCAATATGCGCACTCTCGTCTCACCGGCGTTCGATCGCCTCACCCTGCGCGAGATCGGTGTCGCCCGATGTGACAAGTTCATCAAGCAGCTGGCGAAGCTCTCCTACAACCGCGCCAAGCAGGCCCGGGTGGTGCTGCGGCTAGCGCTGGAATTGGCGGTGCGGCACGAGGTCCTCCCGCGCAATCCGATGGACCACGTCTCCCGTCTGTACCGCGAGCCGCACATCCCCGACGCGCTCACCGCCCCCGAGGTGAACGTGATCCGCGCCGCCATCGCCCAGTGGGAGAGTGCCGCCCACCATGTTTCCGGTCCGAAGCCCGACGGCCAGCTCGGCGCGATCGTCGAGGTGATGCTCGGCACTTCGGCGCGGATCGGCGAGGTCCTGGCCATCCGGCGCCGGGACGTCGACGTCACCAGCCCCGTGCCCTCCATCCGCCTGGCCGGCACGATCGTCAGCCGCAACGGCGAGCAGACCTTCCGGCCGGATCACCCGAAGACCGCGAAGTCCCGTCGCGTCGTGGCGCTGCCCTCGTTCACCGCCGACGCGGTCCGCCGGCGGCTCGCCAAAGTCGGGAGCATGGGCCTGGATTCACTGCTGTTCCAGTCCCGGGACGGCACCCCGCTGACCACCGCGAATGTGCGTCGTCAATTGCGACAGGTGCTCATGGGAGTAGGGATTGACGGGGTGACCCCGCACATGTTCCGCCGCACGGTTGCGACCGCGGTCAACGACAACGCCAGCATCGGACTCGCCGCCGAGCTGCTCGGCCACACGGACATCAGGGTCACGGTGATGCATTACATCCAGCGCAGCGAACTGGTGAACCCGGCCACCGCCGCGCTCCTCGACCGGGCGTTCGCGAAGGATGAGGGCTGAACACGGTGCTGCCACGGTGGCAGCACCGTCTGATCGGGGATTTTGCCGCAACCCGTGATCGAGGTCATCACTGCACGAGTGGGCTGGCTGAGAACTGAAAGCGCTTTCCGTTGTACACCGACGTTTGAGCATGCGCAATCGTCTCCAGAGGTTCTCGCCACGGGTGACAACCTCGCCGCCGAATCCCACTTGTCACCTTGGGCTCCTGTGCGCGGCGCGAGCAACACTCGCGATGGGTAAGGAATTAGGATCTCGCCATGAACAGCAGGGAGACCGGCAAGAGCGAAGTCCAGAAACCGGCCGCGGCCAGTGCGGCACCAGGCGACGCCGCCTGGACGCTGCCGGAAGCCATGACAGGCAGGGCAAGCCCCGCGAAAGCAGCGGTCGGCGACAAGCCGGTCTTCGCCTACATTGCCAGCCTGCCGCAGCCGCAGCGCGGCATCGCGGAAGCGGTCGATGCGCTGGCGGCTAAGACCCTGCCCGACCTCCAGCGCTCCGTGAAATGGGGAATGTCGTACTACGGCGTCGGCGACGGGTGGTGCTTCAACTGCGGCGGCTTCGCCGGCCATGTCAAGCTCATGTTCATCAACGGCGCGGCGCTGGAGCCGGTACCGCCGGTGACGCCGGTGGGGATGGGCAAGTCGGCGCGGGGTGTGGAGCTCGAGTCCGTGGACGACCTCGACGAACGCCAAGTCGCAGCGTGGATGAAACAAGTCACGTCCGTGCCAGATATCGGGGGCAAGAAGCGTTGAACTTCACCAAGCGGCCGAGGCAAGCGTCGCCGGGAGATGCATGACACGCGACCTGAACAGTCTTTAGGACACACAAGCGCCTATATTGGCGGGGCCCTCCGGGCGCCTCGTCAGCCTGATCGCGGAACCCGGTGCGGGCCCGCCGGGAATCCGAGTGAGTGCGCCGTTGAAGTCGATACGTCGGCTGCGCCAGCGTTGAATTCCTGGGAGTCGGGACTGGATTCCTCGCTCGCGTTCCGGTCGTTGATTGAGGCAGTCCCTCCCCCACGTATGCGAGCCAACGATTGGCTGATATGTCGGCTCCGTGATCATGTAAGCGAACTGGAGTTGGTGCTCATGGAGACTTGGCGCGGAACTTTGCTCGCCATTCGCGCTCTGCGTAGCGTGCTTGCTTGCATGTGGGATTGTGATCGCGAGGGGCCGGCCGAAGGGCCTGATCCGTCAAGCCCGTGGCGTTCGATGAGGGTCGTTCTGTCATCCGTCCTTTGCGAAAAGGGGCTAATCTCCCTCTTCTCCTTTGGCCTCGAGTTTCGTCGAAGAGGCATGCAGCTCCAGCCACACTCCCAGTCGGGCCTCGGGGTTCTGCAAATCGAGGCCGAAATGCTCTTCCATTCTCGCGATCCGGTATCGCACTGTATTCGGATGCAGGCTCAGGGCGCGTCCTGCCTTGGACCAGTCACCAAAGGCATCAAGCCAGACTTTCAGCGTTTCGACGAAGTGACTCTTGCTATCTTGATCCTGTTCGGCGAGGCCTTTGAGCCGTGGGTCGTTGAGGCGTGGATCGTTGGTGAAGAGCTGAGCGGCTTTGTTCAGCAGTATCGAACTGCGTACGTCATGGAATGTCAACGCGCACGAGGTTTCGCGGAATGCGCTCGCAACCAGAATCTCATCGACTTCGTTGGCCAGCGAGGGTAAGGCAGCCAGATCTTGGGTCGGCGGGCTGATAGCGGCTCTCACTCGGATTCCGACTGACTGGTCCAATGCCTGTATCGTGCGCCGCGCCAGTAAGAGTGCCGAATCTGCGCCACCCGGCACGAGCACATACAGGGAGTGCGCAGTAGCAGTGCTGAAGGCATCGGGTCTAAGGGCGGCGAGGTGACGTCGCACGGCCACTGCCATTTGCCGCAGCAAGTGTGCGGAGTTGAGCGGTGGCCGCAACGGCGCGAATCCGATTAGCGACACTGGCGATTCCGCTGTGAAGTTCCAGCGCCTTGCAGCTTCAGCGATCGGGAGGGAACCGTTCAGCACTGATGCAAGCGCATCGCCTCGCACGTGGTGATCAGCCTCGTCTAGAGTGGCGTGCTTGAGAAGGTGTACGGCCGCCATCGCGGCCCCGTCGACCAGTGCGTGCTCCGCGTCGCTGTCGAGACCACCCTCTCCTTCGATCGCCCACAGTGTGCCAAGGGGGATGCCGCCGCTGCGGATGGCGACGGCAATTCGCGGGAGCTCGTCTCTCCTGGAGGGAAACCTCACCGGAGCGGGGGACGTGAGTACCTTAAGGTACTGTTCTCGGTGCCAGGGCAGATCGGGGACGCGCCGGTTTAAGATGGAGGTTTGACGGGAGGGGTCAATTCGTTGGTCGGGGACAGAAGAGTGAGCAAGGATTCGTTGTTCCAAGTCTTCTACAACGACTGAGCCCCCAACGGTGGACGCGATGGAATTCACCAGTGCGAACAATGCCGAGACCCCGGCCGAGGCTCCCGGTTTCGCAGAGACGCCCCCCGATCCCAGAGCCGCGACCACGAGAGCGTCAATCTCGCGCCAACTTATGTCTTGCGACGCTGAGACGACTGCGATGCCTGCGGACTGTGCCATTTCGGTCATGCTAGCCAGCGACGCGCCTCGTGGTTTGACGACTGCTGCAACGTAGCCGAGTTCGGTCGCCCGCTTCAGGACCGAAGTCACGTCATCGTCGCGAGGCGAAACGCCGACTAGGAACAGCACGCAACCGAGACCCGTGGGTAGGACCTCCTGAGAGTCGTATATGACGAGTCCACCGACTGCGAGATCGATGCCCTTGGGCGCTGCGACCAACTCGAGCACCGGCAGTCCAACTGTTGAGAGCAGATCAGCAAGAGTGATTGTCCATGTCACTCGGTTTGTAAGATTTTCTGAATTCAGAGCCACTTGTTTTCACCTTTTGCTAAATCTTATGACTATCCCTTGTTCATATACTGAATGCACGGCCAGGGATAATGCAACCTTTGGAGATTCATCCAACTGAACACCGACCGCGTCACGCTCAACTACACCGTAGTTGTCCGTTGACCTGATGCATGTACGTCGGTCGAAATCCGAGATCGCTTCAAAGAAGCTCGAAATAAGGGGGACGAAGTGCCTGCACGCAAGGGTAGTTTTGTAAGAGTCAAGTGCCTCTTGTTGGAACCGGGGAATCGCAAATCCGGCATTCCTGAAGACACTGCCAACGTGGCATACGAGATGCGTGTCGCCGGCTACTTGGCGGAGGACTCTTCGGAGGGTGACCAGGTCCAAATCACTACCGTCACAGGTAGAAGTGTCAACGGCGCACTCGAAGACGCTCAGCCTGCCTACACCCACACCTTCGGGCCAATTGATCCAGTACTTCACGAGGTTGGGCCACGAGTGAAGGCATGGCTGAAGCGATGATGGTGAATCTGCTGGACTACCAGGACGCGGAGACGCAACAGCGCATCCTTCTGGAAGCAACTGGCGTCGACTATCAGACGTTCGAATACTCAGGGGTAGGATTCGACTACGACGCGCTAATGCGTTCACCGCAGGTGGAGTGGGCGGACATCGTCTCGACCCAGAAGAATTTCAAAGTCGGTGAAACGCCGTTGTTCGAGTTGAGCGGTGTAACGCAACTAGTGCGACACATGTCTCGCCCCGGGCATGGCGCCCAGATCCTCTTGAAGGACGAAGCGGCAAATGCATCCGGATCTTTTAAAGCGCGGAGAGCGTCCCTAGCCGTTGCGCTGGCCAAACGTCGAGGGTACGCAGGCGTTGTTGCAGCTACCTCGGGTAACTATGGGGCGGCGGTTGCCTCACAAGCGGCCATGCAGGGCCTGAAATGCATCATTCTGCAGGAGGCCTATGATTCGCGCGGAGTGGGGCAGCCCGAGATTCTTGAGAAGGCACGAGCCTGCGAGGCCTACGGTGCTGAGGTTGTTCAACTATCAGTTGGCCCGGAACTTTTTCTCACACTTCTTAAGGTCTTGGACGAAACTGGTTACTTCAGCGCATCGCTCTACGCTCCATACTCGGTACTTGGTGTGGAAACCTTGGGCTTCGAGATCGCGACTCAGTGTCGTGAGGCGTACGGACGGGCACCCGACTCCGTAGTTGTGAGTCACGCCGGCGGAGGGAATGTCACCGGAACGGCTCGCGGGCTCCTGCGGGCGGGGGCTGTGGAGACGGACGTCATTGCAGCCAGTGTGAATTTGGCTGGCTTGCATATGGCGAGCGATGGCCAGTTCAACCGCAAGTCGTTTACTACGAGCCACACCGGCTTCGCGATGCCATTCCTCGACCAACCTGACCGAGTCGACGTGCCGCGAAACGCCTGCCGGCCGCTGCGGTATCTGGACCGCATGGTCACGGTGGAACAGGGTGACGTCTTCTATGCAACTGAGCTGTTGGCCCAGTTCGATGGTCTTGAACGGGGACCGGCTGGAAACACGGCCCTCGCGGCGGCCATTCCCATCGCACGAGAACTCCCCGATACCGCGCTAGTGGTCGTCCAGGAGAGTGAGTACAGCGGCGCGGGCAAGAACCCCTACGCCCAACTTGCTTTCGCCCGGGACAATGGCATTGAGGTCTCGGTTGGCGACCCGCGCAAATCCAGCCCCGGGGCGAACATCATCCTTCCGGCGAATCCAGAGGGCATGACAGTTACCGATGTGGACCTGCGCGCCACGAGGGAGAAATACGTGCGACGCCGGTCGCTCCACTTCGACCGAAGCGAGGCCGACCTCGTCTTCCTCGCAGAAGAGACTCGTTTGCCCGTGAACGCAGTCGAAGAGATCGTCTGGAGTAAATAGAGATGGCCCGATCATTTGTCTCAGTCGGACTCGGTTCCATGGGAATCGCGGCCGCACAGTGTCTCATTGACCAGGGGTGGGAGGCCCGTGGCGCTGCGAGCCATCAGGTGGGTGCAGACCTGGGTGCCGTCCTGGGAAGGCCGATCCAAGGCATACAAGTCGCAGCGCGAACTCAAGACGCTCTGGATGCGGGAGCGGACCTGTGCGTCATTGCGACGCGCAGTGCAGTCAGCGACATCAGCGAGGACATCATGCTGGCAATCGCGGCTAACATGAACGTATTGTCGAGCAGCGAAGAGCTCGTATACCCGTGGCCTACCGCGCCCGATCTAGCGAAGAGACTTGACGCCGCGGCAAGATCAGCAGGCGTCTCAATTCTCGGGACGGGTATCAATCCCGGGTTTGCCATGGATATGCTGCCGATCTTTCTCACGTCCGCGTGCAGGTCTGTCCGTGGTGTCGAGGTCCACAGAGCGAATGACCTGTCGCCGTTTGGGCCGAGTGTTCTGCGAAGTTTTGGTGTCGGCCTTACAGTGCAACAGTTTGAATCAGCCTGGGACGCCCAGCAGATCGTCGGGCACGTTGGCTTCGCGCAATCCATTGTGATGATGTCCGACACCCTGAACCTTGGCGTGAACCGCATCGAAGAGACAATGTCACCGATTCTCGCGAGAAGCGACAAGCGAGGTAGCGACTGGGTCGTCTCATCCGGCTGCGTGGCAGGGATTCGGCAGGAGGCTCGCGGATACCGAGACGACGAATTGGTCGTTCGATTAGTCCACCCCCAGCAGGTTGAACCGCATGTGGACGGGGACGAGACAAAGGACTCCGTCAAGATATTTGGCGATCCCGACATTGAACTCCTAATCAAGCCCGAAATCCCGGGAGGAATTGGAACGGTTGCCCTCATGGCCAACTGCGCCGAGCCTCTGTTAGCGGCTGCCCCGGGCCTACTTTCCTCGGTTGACCTGCCACTCCTTCATTCATCCTCAGATGTTGGCGAAGACAGGACAGGAGCCAGACGCTCGGAGCGGCAAGGCGTTTCCCTCCACATACAACCATTGACATACGTCGCCGAAGTCCACCAGTAACAACCACTCAAAGGAGAGTCAACATGAACAAGAAAACTCAGGCCGTTCGCGGTGTCGCCGTAGCAGCCGCATTCATGCTTGTGCTCGGCGCTTCCGCGTGCTCAAGCGGCGCAGGTACCCAGGCCGATAACGCGGACCCGAAGTCGCATCCCGAGCTGTTCGCCGAATTACCCAAGTCAGTGCAGGAGTCAGGACAGCTGAAGGTTGCCGTACTGGGTGGTTACCCTCCGGCTACGTTCAAAGACGAAGATGGTCAAATGGCGGGGTATGAAATCGAACTGGGCCTCGCTTTGGCCAAAGAGCTGGGGATCGAAATTGATTTCCAGCCTGCTGCCTTCACCACCGTGCTCACGGGAGTTCAGGCGGGCCGCTACGACACGGCGCTCTCGTCCATGGCAGATCTGCCAGAACGCGAGAAAACAGCCACTTTCGTGAACTATCTCAAGAGTGGGGTCGCGATGTTGGTCCCCAGCGGCAACCCGGCGAACGTGAGCGATGTCATGGATACCCTATGTGGGCTGACTGTTTCGGCCACGCGCGGAACGCTTCAGGTCGGACTGATGGAGGAGTTCTCCAAGGAGAACTGCGGTAGCAGGCAAATCAAGATTCCGTTGCTCGATTCCCCGGCCGAAGCGATCCTCCAGGTGCAGACAAAGCGCGCGGACGCCTACATGGCGGATGCCGTTGTCGCGCAGGAGCTGGCGACCCAGTCGTCCAAGAACTCCGAAAGCGAATTGGACGTGATCGCTTTTCCGAAGATCCAGTTGCCCCCGGCCGGCATGCCGGTAGCTCTTGACAACAAAGAGCTGCAGAACGTTCTCGTCAAGGCGTGGGACAAGATCATTGCCAGTGGTCAGTACTCCGAGATCCTGCAGAAGTGGAACGTCGAGGTCTTGGCCGTAGACAAGGCAACCATCAACGCGGGCTCTAAGTAAGCGTTCGCGGAGACGGAAGACATCATGTCGCGTGACACGATCACAACAGCGAAGACTCGTGAACCACCCGAGGAATTGATTGTTGTTCCCCAAAAACATATCGGTCGCTGGTCGTTGGCGGCCGTCGTCATCCTGGCAATCTCGTGGGTTGGCTACAACGTCTCCACAATCTCAGTAATCGACTACGGCGCAATACCAAGGTACCTGTTCAATCCCAGCGTCCTCAGTGGCGTCCTGCTCACCGTGGAGTTGGCCGTGTTGGCTCAAGTGATCGGTGTAGTCATAGGAATCGTCCTGTCGGCAGCGAAACTTTCGGGCAATCCCGTTCTTGTGTGGCTGGTCTCGGCATACGTTTGGGTCTTTCGTGGGTCCCCACTCATCCTTCAAATCCTCTTCTGGTACAACGGGATTCTTCTGGTGTTTCCGCGTATCGCCCTCAAGGTGCCCTTCATTGACTTCACCGTCTTTGATATCCCAACGAGCAGTGTCCTGACGGTCTTTGTCGCCTCGCTCCTCGCCCTTTCACTCAATCAGGGTGCCTACATGGCGGAAATTGTGCGGGGAGGAATTCTTGCTGTCGATCGAGGTCAAACGGAGGCCGCAAACGCCTTGGGGCTCACGGGACTCAAGACATTTCGATACGTCCTCATGCCGCAGGCAATTCGGGTGATTATTCCTCCAACCGGCAACCAGTTTCTGTCAATGATCAAAGACACCTCCTTGATTTCTGTGATTGCCGGAGGTGAACTCCTCACCACAGTTCGCGACATCTACTCAACTAATTCCTTGATTTTCGAGCTACTGGCCGTTGCGTGCTTCTGGTATCTGGTCCTTACGTCGATTGCGTACGCGGGCCAGCATGCGATTGAGCGACGACTTGGGCGGGGCTATCTGCCTGTAACTGGAGGATTCTGATGGTGCTTCTGAATGATTCTGCGAGTCATATCGCCCCTATGCCGCTTTTGATTGCACGAGGCGTCCACAAGACCCTCGGCAAGAATGAGGTGTTGAAGGGGATCGACCTTGATGTTCACGCCGGCAAGACCGTCGTTTTCATGGGCGGTTCAGGCTCGGGTAAGACGACCCTTCTCAGGTGCATCAATCACCTAGCCACTATCGACCGCGGACGGCTCTTAGTCGACGGGGATGCAGTTGGATATGCCGAGCGAGACGGGAAGCTCTATGAGCTCCGTGAGTCCGAAGTTGCTCGGCGTCGCGCCAAGATCGGGATGGTATTTCAACACTTCAACCTGTTTCCGCACCTGACAGTGCTCGAGAACGTGACGCTTGCTCCTCGCAAAGTCAAAGGAGTGAACGCCAAAGAGGCAGAAGAACTGGCCGCGAGTCTCCTGTCCCGGGTCAAGCTAGGTGACAAGCTCGGCAGTTACCCGAGCTCCCTTTCTGGAGGTCAGCAACAACGCGTTGCAATCGCCAGGGCATTAGCCATGAAACCCATTCTGATGCTGTTTGACGAGCCTACGTCTGCGCTTGACCCGGAACTTGTTGGTGAGGTGCTGGATGTTATTCGGGAAGTCTCCGATTCGGGTATGACCTCGATAATTGTGACCCATGAGGTGGGCTTTGCCCGCGAAGTCGCCGACGACGTTGCCTTCATGAGTGGCGGAAAGGTGGTCGAGTTCGGTTCACCAGATCAGGTGTTGGGAGCACCGACAGACGACCGCACCAAAGCCTTTCTGCAACGTGTCCTGTCGTGACGAATTCGAGTTTGGGTTCCGCGCAGTCCGGGCGATTTTCGACGCAATGCACGCCGACGGGCGAAGCCGGGATGGTGGAAAGCGTTCATGCAGATCCCAACACTGGCAACTACGATGTTGTGATCGAAGGCGGACGGGTGATCGACCCCGAGTCTGGCTTGGACGATCTTCGCAATATCGGGATCGTGGGTGGCGAGATTCGCGCAATCACGACATCTGGACTGCTTGGTCGAAAGAAGATTGATGCGCGTGGCCTAATAATCGTACCTGGACTCATCGACATGCACAGTCACGCGTTGGACTTGGCCGGACAACGCCTGCAGGCGATGGACGGTGTCACCACGGCATTGGAGCTAGAGTGCGGTGCTCCCGATGTAGGTTCCGCCTATGCCGAAGCCGCTCAAGACGGCCGCCTCATCAACTATGGATACTCGGCGTCTTGGGCAGGCGTTCGCATGCATGTAATGGCGGGGGAAGACCGTGCTGCAACAAGCGGGCACGTCCTTGCGACGCTGGGCTCGCATCGGTGGAAGCGGGACGCTAGACTTGGCGAGCATGTGAAAATGCGCGATCTCCTGGAGAACCAACTGCGGGATGGTGCGCTCGGAATAGGAATTCTCTTGGGCTACTCGCCGTACGCGGACCCGTACGAGATGATCGATGTCGCCCGTCTGGCACAGGAACATGGCCTCCCTACCTTCACCCACGCAAGGCCACTGGTAGAGCAAGACTCTTCGGTTCCAGTCGACGGGGCCCGCGAGATAGCTGAAATCGCCGCGTCCACGGGGGCGCACATGCACTACTGCCACATAAATTCCACTTCTAATCAACATATCGATCGAGCCTGCATCGTTCTCGACGCCGCGACGGCCGAGGGGGCGCGCATCACAGCGGAGTCCTATCCCTACGGTGCAGGCATGACTGTTGTAGGCGCGGAGTCGCTTCGGCCGGAGACTCTCAGCGCCTACGAGCTTGAAGTCACCGACATCATCTATTCAAAGACGGGCAGAGCCCTCACGAGTTTGGAGGAACTGGCCGAGCTGCGCCGAGTCGATCCAGGAGGGTTAGTATTTGAGCGGTATTTCGATGAGCAGGCCTCACCGAACCGGCTCGCCCGTATGTTGGCCCCTGACGACTGGGCAGTGGTCTCGGACGCGATGCCGCTTGTATGGAATGGCCCTCGGAATGAAACTCAATGGCCGTTACCTGCTCACGCGACTACCCATCCCCGAAGCGCGGGGACCTTCGGGCGGACTTTGAAGCTGGCGCTAACGGGGGCGATTGGCCTGACGCTGGGGCAGGCTGTAAGTAAGTGCACATTGCAGCCGGCCTCGATACTTGAGGCCGCTTCGCCGGCTATGCGCAGAAAGGGCAGGCTGCAAGTGGGATGCGATGCGGACATCACGATACTTGATCCTGAGGCCGTCACTGACCGTGCTACTTACATCAACACGACCCTTCCATCCCAGGGCTTCCGGCACGTGCTCGTGGGTGGAGTGTCCGTCGTACAGGACGGGGAGCTCCAGATGGACGTCCGGCCGGGTCGTCCAGTCCGCAACTCTTCATGAGCTCCTTGCAGAGGTCTTCGACGCCCGATTCATCACACCCTCTCCGGATCGAACATCTGCACACATCCTGGGCGGCCACCCTGTTCGACCTTGCACGCGGCGGTCGCGTCGACGAGACACCTCCGCCCCCTAGATTAGACGCCGATCGCTCTCGCCTCCAGGTCGTCGTCGATGCTCGTTAGCATCGGCGACTCCGGCTCCGGCGGCGTTACCGTCTCCCCGGTCGTCAAAGGTACGGTCTCGAGGGAGATCCGCCCCTTCCACCCGCTGCGCGGATGAGCGATCTCGGTCCCCGTACGTACCCCGCGCCTACGGCTACGATCGACCTCTCAGCCATTCGCCATAATGTCAGCCTGCTTCGGGCGCATGCGGGACACGCGGGCGTTATGGCCATCGTCAAGGCGGATGGCTACGGCCATGGTGCAGTAGAGGTCGCGCGAGCCAGCATCGAAGCCGGAGCCGCCGAGATCGGTGTCGCGACAATCGGCGAGGCGTTGCAGCTGCGCCGCGCAGGCATCCGTTCCCCTATCCTGTGTTGGCTGCACTCGCCCGGCGCTCCATACCGCGCCGCACTTCACGCGAACGTCCGGGTCGGCGTCTCCTCCGTCGGACAGCTGCGGGAAGTAATCGCCGCCGCACGTGCTGAAGGAAGAAGAGCTGAAGTCGACGTCAAGCTGGACACTGGTCTTCATCGAGGCGGCAGTCCTGCCGGCGAATGGCCGACTCTGATGTCGGAGTTGGTGGGAGCAGAACGTTCAGGCCGTGTCATTGTGCGCGGCCTGTTTTCCCATCTCGCATGTGCGGACGAGCCTGGACACTCCTCCATCGACATCCAGCGCAAGGCGCTGCTCGACGGCATAGCGCTAGCGCGCCGTGAAGGGTTGAACCCCACCGTGAATCACCTAGCCAACTCTGCCGCGACTCTCGCTCGCCCGGATACTCGCTTCGATCTGGTCAGGACGGGGATCGCGCTCTACGGGCTCTCTCCCCTCGCCGTCCCGGGTAACTTCGGGCTGCGAGCGGCAATGACACTCACGGCACCCATAGCATCTGTGAGGACGGTCGCCGCTGGTGATGCCGTCTCTTACGGCCACACGTGGGTGGCGACCCGACAAACCAACGTCGCGTTGATACCACTCGGCTACGCCGATGGGATTCCTCGGGCTCTTTCCGGTCGCTTCTCCGTCACGATTGGCGGCATTCGCTACCCTGCCGTCGGACGAATTTGCATGGACCAATTCTTGGTCGATCTAGGTCCGGGCCATGGCGACGTGACTGCGGGGGCGGAGGTCACCCTGTTCGGCCCGGCGGAGTGCGGCGCTCCTGTTCTCCAAGAATGGGCCAGCACGCTGGACACAATTCATTACGAACTGGTCACCGGCGTGCGAGGCCGCGTCACGCGCCGGTACGTGAACCAAGAAACCGCCTGATTCCCGGGCGAATGCCCCAGATGAAGCGGCCATCTGCGTGCTGGCCCATCGGCCGGAATCAAGTGGAAGCCAGACGGGCGCGGCTGGCCGGCAGGCAGGCCCCCGGCAGACGCCGACACGACCTAGCGCGTTTCGGACCGGAGTACATATGAGGTGTTATCAGTGCTACGGCCACCGGTTCTCTTATCCCCGTGGTGCCCACACACGGCATCGAGGTTCCGGCTGCGGATGAACGACTAAGCGAGCGCGCTTGGGTGTTCGCTTGACGTGCAAATAGTACGCTCCAGTGTCATCGTGTTGAATGGTGCGATGGAGACGGACCAGCTTCAGGGCCTTCATGAGCTATGGGCCTATTCACCCGCAATCGACGGCACAGAGCCCTCATGCATACGTCTTCGGAACCTGACTGACGAAGAGTGTGATGATGTCGCGCGTGCTTTAGTGCGGTTCACCGAGTTGACTGTCGGTGCTCCGTATATCGAGCTTCAACGAACCCATGAGGAATTGGTTGGTGCCCTAGACCGTTTTGTCGATGCGCCAGATCAGTACACGGCGTACGAACTTGCGACCGAGGTGCGCCGTCGATTCCGACACTGGCTCAATGATGTGACAACATTTACGGACCGACTTAGAAAGATGATCCCTAGAATCTTTGGGCGGGACCACAACCTTTTCACTCTGGTCGAGAGTCTTAAGAGCGCTGAGACTAAGTCGAACTTCGCCTTCGAGTTAGTTGTAGATGCGCTCCGGGATGAGAATACACACTCTCATGAGGTACTGAACGTACTGCGGCACAGCGGTTTCACCGACCAGTCGGGTGCCCCGAGACATTTGAACACGGCGAAGATCGATCCCGTAGCACTCTGCCGAGCTGTCTCGAAACGTGAGGCCAAGGCGACTCTCGCGAAGGCCACGGGACTCATCGATGTCAGGCTCCTCGCCGCGAGGACGATGGACTCTTGCCTAGCCATTCATGCCGAGATGATCCGGTCCATCCAGGATGAACTTGACCCAATGCTGGCGACTGTGCTCAGTCTGCATAGCGAGGTAACTGCAACTGGGGCAGGCTGGAGCCTCATTGCTGGCCTTGGAGAGGCCGCGGAGTCGGGCTCCATTGACTTCCGGGCATTGCAGATTCCCTGGCAGCAGGCCCGTGATCTCAGCGCGCAGCTTGCGGAATGGAGCGAAGACTTCGTTAGACCGCTTCATGTCCAAATGACGGCGGGACAGCTTGCGGACCGATCCGCGGAGATCGGCTACGTTGAACTCATCTCGGTCGGCCAGTACGACCAGGTGCCTCCGGACTTCCTCCAACGGATGCTGGATGAGTCCATTGGTGGGTGAGAGCCGTAATGTCGAAATCGGCGACAATCCTAGGCCGCCACCGTCTTGGGCTCCGTCCCTGCGTCCAGTCTCACGGTAGAGGTCCCGCAATCTGGCAGCCCTGCCTGGGTAATGGTGCCAGCGGCTCTCATCCGACACAGGTGCCGGGTCGAAAAGAGGAAAATCCGGCGGGGTAGGGAGGAAAACGCATTTCACTCGAAGAAAGTGCGACCGTCTTTCCGGGCCGCTTTGAGTTCTTAGAACAGCCCACAGCGTGATCTCGCAAGACATAGGAAGCTCTCGAACCCTCAGGGGTCTGGGAGTTTTCTTTGTTTCTGCGGTTGGTAGTCGCGGTTGGTGTCTATGGTCAGTTCGCGGAGGAGTTCTCCGGTGATGGCGTTGACTCGCAGGGTGATGCTGCCGATTTTCTGCCGCTGTCCAGGAGCACCAAGCCACGAGCAGCTTCACGAGCGGGTAAAAGTCGATAATTCGGCGGGCGACGGGCTGCACTCGAAGCTGACGGATCCGAGGTGGGCGCCGCGCCCTCGCCTGGTAGTAGCCGAGTTGCAACAACTGCCTGACGAAGGCCCAAGGGCCGCTTCGGAATCGAGCGCTACGAGCGTTCTTCCGGAGCGGCCCTAGTTCTATTGCGCGTCGCGGACGACCTCGCTGATTTCGTCCGCAATCTCAGCGATCGTGTTGATGGCCGTGTTGCGAGCGATCTTGTCGACCAGCGATGGCGATTGCCTGGCGATTTCATCGCGGGAAATCTCGTGCCAAATCGGCAGCATGCGCTGGTCGCCGTTGACGCTGAGCCCGATGATGCCGTCGAGTTCGTACTGCGGCCAGCCCTTCGCAAAGAAGGACTTTGAGAGGATCACAAGACCAAAGGTGCTGTGTGCCAGACCGTAGTCGATCTTCCGCCGAAGACTGTCTCCGATCCGAAGTTCGGTCTTATCGAGCCACACCTTCAGTCCGCGCGCACGAAGCTCCGTAGCGAGCGGCTCGGCGACCGCTTCCTTGTCTTCCCCGGCGTGCGAGATGAACACATCCCAAGTCTCTCCATTGTCATCCGGGACTATAGGTGGGCGTTCATGGCGGATCCCACTGAGCGAGTTCAGCGATGCTGACTTCGCTACCGGCAGGGGTGGTGATTCCACGGTGGCGGAATGCCTCACACTCGTCGCTTTGAAGCCGATGAGATCGATCGTAAGATACCAGCCGCCCGTCCGCGGCACCGCGATGCGGAAGGGCGTCTTGCGTACTTGGCCGCCACCAGCGATGCGATGCGAGCGGCCGTTCTTGAAAGAGTTGAAGTTCGAGCTGTCCATGAGTCGGACATTGGCTGCGGTGCTGAGTGTGACGACGATCGTCGACCCCTTCTCCAGTCGACTCCAGTGGTACTTGATGAACTTCGGCCCATTCGGCATCAGGTCACCGGGCCATTGCTTCGATCAGGGAACGAAGCCGTTTTGCTCCCTTGTCCGAGACGCCGTTTGCCATGGCGTAGGACGCAGCGTCGTCGGAATCGAGCCGGCCGTTGAGCGCATGCGAGGAGAGCACCGTTCGCGCGTGCTGCTTCTCGTGGGAGCCTGTCCATCCGTTGTTGCCGCCAAAGAAGATCGCACGGTCCAGATCGGACTTCACATCGCTCGGGATGGTACTCACGCTCTCCGAGCCGTCAAGCAGGTTGATCGCCCCTGCCGCCGAAGCCCACTCACCGATCGGGAAGCTTGTGGTCTCGACGACCACAAGCGAATATCCGTGAGCGAGGTCGGTCGCGAGCTTCAACGTCCGCTCTGTCGGCACGTACGCGAGCACCGGACCGCGGTCGAAGCGTCCCTTGCCTTGTGGCGTCGCTTGGCCGCCTGCGCTGACGATCTCATCGAGCGACGCGATTCCAATTGCGTTTCGGAAGGTATTCGTTACGAGCATCGGGATGACACCCTCAGCAGCGCTCCGCTCCCAGATCCACTTGGCGGCGATATCTGCGGCTTCATCCCATGGACGTTGTGGATCGTCTTCAGGCACCCAGGCGGCTGCCTGAAGGTGCGTCGTGGGATGAAGGTCGGCCACGGGTTCGCCTCTCAATTTGATGTGCTGCTGTCTCTATTGTGGCAGCGAGCGCAGACATTGTGGGGCGGGCGGAGCGCATGTCCCTTCGCGAGTGGCAGGGCGAGTGCGGTGTAACTGCAGTTCGACCTTCACCGTTACTAATGCTCGCCTGATAGCCATGAAGAACGTGTACAAGACTGGATGAGTTGTGGGGGCTGCTGCTGACGCGCTCCGAGACGAGCTGACGGTACTCTTAGGAGGCTGCAGTGCGGTAGCCCGATTAACCGCACCGAAGCGGAACATAACTCCGTGCTGGCTCCACGCGCGGTCCAGAGGCAGAAAGCCCTCGGGCGGCAATTCACTCCGCATCGGGTGGTTTCGATTCATGCGCGGGCTGACCGATGACGATCGAGCCCCGATGGAGAAGCGCGCAGGTGTATCAGCTCGGCCATGGTGCGCGCCAGGTTGGCGTGTGCTCTCCGATGACGCTGATCATCCGCGCGACGGCGGCGTCGGCATCTGGATGACCCTGCGTCGCTAGGGTTCGGCGGTGAAAAATGAAGGCGATGACATCGGCGAGCTGAACGCCTGGACTGTCTTTCGAGTCAACGAAGTGCATTGAATCGATCACCGAGACGAGTTGCCGCCCAGCGACTGCCCCGGCGGCCCACGTCTGCAGATCTCGCACCATCTTGACTGCTCTGAGTTGCTGTTCCTTTGCTTCGTCAGCAATCACGATCCGAAGTGCTTCGTGAGTGCGCCATCTATCGAGCTTCTCAAGTAGAAATTGAAGCGCGAGCAAATAGGCGTTCTCGTCGTAGTCACCACCGTAACGGGAATGCAACCGAGCTTTGTCTATCGACGCGTATACGACAGGGATTTCGAGTTCGTCTAGGACCGACACCAGTGCCTCGAGTACGGTCAGCAGATCAGCAGGTGACTTCTCGGCCCAGTAGCCCCGAGCGTTCCAGATCTCATAGGCATGGAACTCGAAGTCGGCAGGGACCCATCCAAGATGCTCCATTGCAAGCGCATGAAATCGTGCTGATAGCTGTTGAACCTTGCCCTCGTCAACCACGACAGCGACAAGCTTCAAAAGCGGCTGGTTGCGCGCGCCCCGCCCGACCGAGCCAGTCTCGTCGAGATACACAAATTCCGCCACGCGATGATTATGACACGCCGTCGTGTCGAGCTGCGTATGCGCGCGGCTCTTAATAAATCAGGGTTGGTGAGTGAGTGCCAGCTCGAAGATTGCATCTTGCTCCGTCTCGTGGCGGCACGCTGCGTTCGCGTGACAACGTAGTTGATTCACGATCACATAAGAAGGTTTGTTTTGTCGCTGCGCGCTCTGCTGCGAGTGCTGTGGGCCAATCGCTGCCTAGTGTTGCCTCACTCCACCGCCCCGAACGGTACACTCTCGCCAATTCACGGGAATTCTATGCGGGTGTGGCGAGTGATCACTCGCCGCGCGCGCATCGCGCGTGGGTAATGCTGGGCTCATACCTTAAACGTTGATGGATTAGCGATGGCGTTGACGTCCGCTCCGAGCTTTTCAAGTCGACCCCTATCACAACGGCCGGCGGAGAAGCCCCGCTCTCCGCCAATGCGCCGACACAGCTTCTGTCGTTGCCAGGGAGCGAGCAGCAGCTGTCCCAGTGCCATGTGTAGTTCGCCATCGACCTGTGCTTGCGCGCTGGTGAAGCGATGTTGGCAACGGGGTCATCTGTGGTCGCCGCCGAATCGGGCTTGGGGTGTGCGGCTCTGGGTCAGCGAGGATCTTGGGGGGAGAGCATCCGTCGCTTCATTAGGGCAGCTTCTGCGGCGAAAATGCCCAGTACTACGGCGGCACCGATAGCGATGAACATCAGCACGAATCCCAAGTCGTCAGCGGGCGGGAGGACTTCGCCGGTCTCGGTCTGCCACGGCCACAACGCGCGCAGCGAGCCGAGCATGAGGCCCGTCATGATGACGAGGGTGATGCGGCGGCGGTTCTTCAGCAGCCACTGCAGTCCCGAAACGAAAAGCCCCAAGCCGACGATCGCGCCGAGGATGAACGCGCCGAGGTAAGCGAAGTTGCGGTCGTTGACGGCCGCGAGCGTTGGCGCGTACATGCCGACGATCAGCAGCAGGTACGACCCGGAAACTCCGGGCAGGATGAGGGCGCAGACCGCTAGCGCTGCGGCGAAGGCCACGATGAGCAGTGTCGGCTCGGCCTCGCCGCCGCGCGGCAAGCTAGTGAGCGCGACCGCAACACCAGCTGCCAGTAAGCCGATCAGTATTTCTCGCCTCGTCCACCGGCCGCCCACCATGCGCGCGGGCACAATGAGCGACGCAGCGATGAGGCCGGCCGAGACTGCGCGGGTGCCTGTCGGGTATGCCTCAAGTAGTGGTGCGAGTAGAGCTGCCCCGGCGACGATTGCCAGCAGCATGCCGATGCTGATCGGCAACACGACATTCCACCGCACCGAACGGAAGTGGACGGCAGCGCAGGAAAGACCGCGACCACGAATGCCGTCTGCGATTGTGAGGGCCACACCGCGCGCCAGGTGGCCAGCGCCGTCGATGAGAGAGTCATAGACACCGACGAGCAGGGCGATGGTTCCGCCGCTGACTCCGGGAACGATCTCGGCAAAGCCGATCAGTGCGCCACGAATGCCGTCTCCGACGGTGCGTACGACGGGGTGCAGTCGGGTGCTTGCGTACCCTTTTTCAGCTTGTTGCGTTGTGGTACTTGCTGTAGTTAATTGTTCCGTCAATCCAGATCTCAATCTCGGGTCGCGTTCTACTGAGGGGTGGAGTTTCTCAACACCGTGCAGACTAGTCGTTTCAGTTTAGGTGGCGGTAGCTGATTGCGCTCTCAGGCACCAATTGCCATGCGCGTACCCGTAGCCTAGAGAAGTGACTAAGGGCAGCAACAACCGACTACGGGAAATTCAGCAACGGATGAGTCGATCCCTCATCACGATGGCTGGGGGAGCCCTGCGCTCAAACAATGCGCCCACTCAGCTTCTGTCGATTCCGGGGAGCGAGCAGCAACTATCCCAGAGGCACGCACGGTCAGTCATCGACCTGTGTTTGCGCGCCGGGGAAGCGATGTTGGCGACCGGAGCATCCGCCGCGGACGTCGTCGCGACCGTGCTTCGCATCAGTACCGCGTATGGCGTCAGCGGGATGCACGTCGACATCACCTTCACCTCGCTCACCGTTTCGGTGCATCGGGGGATGAACGAAGACCCCATGTCGATCATGCGCATCGTGAAGGTGCGCACCATCGACTACACGCGGCTGCAGAACGTGTACTGGCTCATCGACGTAATCACCGGGCCCGACGGCCCAGGGGACGTGGATGAGACCCGCGAGAAGCTTGGCGCGATACTAACAACACCGCATCCCTACCGACGCTGGGTCGTGACCGCGGGCAAGGCGCTACTCGCGGCAGGTGTCGTGGTGATGTTCGACGTGAGCTTCGTGCTCGTGCTCGTGGCGGCAGCATCCGCGGCTATCTCGGACATCATGACTCGTCGCCTAGAGCGCTTGTCGGTTCCCGCATTCTTTGCTCAGATGGCTGCCGCGGCGGTAACCACCGTCATCGCGGTGTTCATGTTCTGGCTGCGCTCAATCGGCATCGAGATCCCCGGGTCGAACAATCCGACCGTCATTGTGATCGCCGGCATCATCATGCTTCTCTCCGGTGTCGGACTCACTGCCGCAGCCAGTGACGCGATCGGCGGCTACTACGTCACCGCAACTGCCCGAGGGATGGAGGTCATCATGATGACGCTCGGCCTCGCGGTCGGCATCTCGATTGTCTTGAGCCTTTCGCTTCGCATGGGGCTACCAGTGGCTGTGGGCGACTCTCTCGGCGACAACCGAAGCATTATTTCGGGGATGGTCGGGTCTGCGATCATCGCCGTAGGCTTCGCCCTCGCCTCCTACGTGCGGATGCGGCTGCTGCCGATCATGGCCATCGGCGCCAGCCTCGTGTTTGCCGTCTACTGGTTCGTACTGCCATTGGCGTCCTCGCCAGGGCTCGCCCCCGCAATCGCAGGAACCGCGGCAGGCGCCGTCAGCTACCTTCTCTACCGTTGGCTGAAAGTGCCCGAAGGTGCCACAAACATGGTGGGCATCATCGCCCTGCTCCCCGGACTCGCACTGTATCGAGGCATCTACGCGCTCATGGACTCCGAATTCGGAGTAACCGAAGCGCTGCCATCAATGGTCATGGCGCTCGCAACCGGCCTCGGGCTCGCAGCCGGAACAACCATCGGCGGATTCGTAGCCCGACGCACCTTCGGGTTCGACCGCTCGGCCATGCTGGCGCTGAAGCGCTCGCGGACGCCGCGGTAGTTGGCGTTGAATGCAAACGAAGTAAGGCGCGGATCATCCCGTTACGCTGAGTGAAACTTAGTGAACGAGGAGTACAGGAAGATGTCCGAAACTTCAAATACATCGAATACGCCGACCCATGACCTTCCTGCGAGCTGGCTCGTCGCCTCGAACAGGAAAAAGTTCAAGGCGGATGAGGCGTTCGCAGCTCGCACACGCGTTGACTGGAGCGAGTCCAGCTCGGCCCATATTGATGTCGGCGACACCATATTCCTTTACGGCTCTACTCCGGTTAGCGCGCTGGCCCACGAGTGCGTGGTCGAGCAGGTTGGAATTCCCTTCGACGAACGGATCGAGGATCTTGAGTTTTGGGAAGACCAGGACGCGCTGCTTGAACGCAAAGAACGAAGCTGGATGCGCCTTCGTCTGGTCCGCACATTCACGAAGCAAGAACGCGAAGCCTTGTCGCTCGTCGCGATGAAGCTGCATGGACTGAATGCTGCCCCGCAGAGCCGAATGCGTTTGCCGGGAAGTCTTGCGAATCTCATTTCGAGAGTGTCTGCTTCAGTAGACAATTTCTGGTGGGTAAACCAGGGCGGTACAGCAGCCCGCGGGCAGGACTTTCAGCACCTCTGGGCGCCGCATATAGCCGCAGACGGACGACGTATGCGGCATTGGGATTCGCTTGACGGAGCGAAGGTCGGCGACGTGGTCGTCCACTATTCGCACGGCCACGTGATCGGATCGAGTCAGGTGCAGAAAGCCAGCGCGCCCGTGGTCCGACCGACTGATTTTGAGACAGGCACGTTGAGAGGTGACGCCGGTCGTGAGGTATGGCTGCATCAGTTCCGCGAGTTCGAAGTTCCGGTCGCTCTCGAGGAGATTCCGCTCGAGCTGCGGAAGGACGACCTCGGGGAGGGGAGCCCCTTCGAGCACAGCGGCAAAGTGCAGCAGGGATTCTTTTTCCCCGTTGTGCAGCCCATCGCCGCTGCAATATTCGAATCTGCGGGGCTCCTAGAAGGAGCCTCCGCATCGTCCGGCGAGTTCGCTGCCACGTCAGCGATCGATCCAAATGCGGAACGTCTATTACGGATGAACGGGACTGACGGTGTAGCGATAGTGACCTATCGGAAGGAACAATCGGGCCTTCGAGCACTTCTCTTCGGCAACCAGCCCACTGCCCGTTGCGGGATATGCTCGCGACAGTACCCGGTAGGTTTCCTCCACACGTCGCATATCAAATCACGCAGCGCTTGCACCTTGGAAGAGCGGGTGGATTGGAAGAACATAGTCATGCCCGCTTGCCTGTTTGGATGTGACGCGCTTTTCGAGAAGAGCATCCTGCGCGTCGGGGATTATGGAGTTATTCAACTTCAGGGCAATTACAGCGAGACTCCGTCGCTGGCGGCCTTCGCGAAGTCTCTTGAGGGCAAAGTCGCACCGGCTTTTACTCCGGAAAACCAACGCTATTTTGAGTGGCGGAATTCTCGACACGTCTGATGGGCATTGAAATCGTGGCGTCGTATTGCAGGAGCGTGCCGTGCCGTGTGGGCGCTCTTACTTTGAGAGTGCCGCGCACGTGGAGGAGCCGGAGCCCCACTAGTGGGCCCGGTATTCGCAGGTCGGTTACGGTCCGGGGAAAGAGGCATCCGAAAGTGTCTTGACATTAGTATCAACAGTCATTGACACTAATGGGATGACGAATTCGGTTGAGCGCGCGGTCTCTGTCCCGGCTGATGATTCATCCGGCACGGGTGACCTCCGCGCCCTTGCCAACGCCGTGAGGCTCGACATGCTTTGGCTGTTGCGAGATCGCGAGTGGACTATGGCTGAACTCGCGACCGAGTTGGGGCTTCGTAAGGGCAGCATCAGCTACCACTTGCGCGTGCTCGAGCAGGCCAACATTGTGCGCCAGGTCGGTGAGCGCAGTGTTCGCGGCGGACGACAGCAACTCTGGGGGCTCACGGCAGCGCCCATCGCTGGCGATCCTGACAGCACCCAACCGGGTGCTCGGCCCGCGGTGCTCCGGACTTTAGCTTCGCAGATGGAAGCGAGTGAGTCCCAGCGACTGTTTGTCTCGCAGGTGAGATTGGATGCTGCTGGCAAAGAAGCCGCTGTCGTGCTGCTGGAGAGTGCACTGGCATCCATTCGGCAGCTCGAGACCGACGGGGGAGATGTTGTCTCGCTCGGTGTATTCACGTATTCGGTAGGCAGCCCGACGAGAAGCGAATAGTGACCAGCGGGCAGAAGCTTGGGCGGCCGTTCTGGGTCTTCTGGAGCGCTGTCACTGCGACCAATGTGGGCGACGGCATCCGTCTGGTTGCGCTGCCTTTGCTGGCGACGCAGGTAACGGAGGACCCTGGTCTTATCGCGCTGGTTACCGTGTTCACGTATGTGCCGGCGCTGCTCTTTGG
>Ga0307486_1000949_pt1 | contig 24000 bp, 25 predicted proteins | sample CBIW02metaG_FD_203663 | JGI IMG/M metagenome (GOLD analysis project Ga0307486, IMG submission 203663) | Sea-ice brine microbial communities from Beaufort Sea near Barrow, Alaska, United States - CBIW 0.2 | ecosystem: Environmental > Aquatic > Marine > Coastal | place: USA: Alaska | collected...
TTTTAAATGTGTTAACAATTACTAAGGTATTTTCCAATGTGATCCGAAAACCACATCGCTCAAAAGTATTCTTCTAGTCTTGATTCGTATTTTTTTGGTTTCTTTTGTTATTCTTGCGAACAACATTTGAAACGCGCTGTCAATTCAATATATCAATGAACGTATCCCATCTGCCCTTTCGGGCATCTTCCCAAAGGGAAGAGAATAATGGATGTTGTGGAAATCAAAGGACTCGAACCTCTCTAGCTTTAGACCCACCCGGTATTTCTTTTAACTCAATCTGTTGTGGTGAACGTTGCTTTTCTAAGCGGCTGCAAATATACAACCCTTTTTTAATAACCCGCAAATTTATTTGAAGTTTATTTTGATCCTTTTTTTTTAGTCTAAAACAAAACTAAAAAACCAAACCATCTTCCCTCCAAAACAACTGCCAATCAATGAACTTTTTTCTTAGCCTTAAAGCCTTCCAGGCTTTTCTCTAAGCGGATGCAAACATACAACCCTTTTTTTAATCCCGGCAAACTTATTTGCAAAAATTTTAACTGTATTTTTAACCCAAAACTAAAAAGCGGGTAACAAAAATACAATCTTATATTTTATTCCGAAAATATTAAATCACAAAATTTAAATGAACTATTGCTTTTCCGATTTCCCATCTAAGCGGCTGCAAATATAACTTGGAAATTACAACTTCGCACTACTTTCTAGATGTTTTTGAAGAGTTTCTTGTAGATAAATAGTAAATATCTGAAAATAGATGCATTACAGTTTAAAATAAAATATTACTTCTATTCATTTGTTTAACTACTGTGCAGATGGATCTAGGTGAACGATCACTAACATACTCCATAATTACAAAAATTTTACGCATCAAAATATTTGGTATAACATTAAATAGAGTGAAAAAAATTATTAAAACAGCCTAAGGAGTATATAATTTATGTCCTCTCCTCTCTAAGTTAACTGTGTTAGGGATAGCAGTGATATCCTTTTGGTGGTCTATCCCGAAAATCTAAATCAACCCCTGGCTTTGTTTCCTAACTAAACATTCAATGAAAGACCAAACTGGATGGTCACCAAAAGATAGAACGGATAGCCTGGCCCCACATTTTTGGATGTGGGGAACACCCAAATAAGAAATGCTGAATATATATGTCTGTGTATTGTGCAACCGCATTTAACATATTACCTTTGTACGATAACATAAGGAACATGATAAAGATAAGTTTGCCCGACGGCACTATTAAGGAATTTGAAAGTGGAATTACTCCTATGGAGGTTGCCAAAAGCATAAGTGAGGGATTTGCAAGAAATGTGATTTCGGCAAAATTCAATGATACTATATTAGAAACTTCCACGCCTTTAACCACTGATGGCAGTCTTATATTATATACCTGGAATGACAAGGAAGGCAAAAAAGCCTTCTGGCATTCAACATCGCACGTGATGGCACAAGCCATTGAAATTTTGTATCCGGGAACCAGGCTCACAATAGGCCCAGCAATTGACAACGGGTTTTATTATGATATGGATTTTGGGGACCAGAAAATATCTGAAAATGATTTCCCTACAATTGAAGCAAAAATGCTGGAGATTGCGAGAGGAAAGCACGATTTCAAAATACGTGCTGCTTCTAAAGCGGATGCCCTAAAATTTTATAAAGATCAGAATAATCCTTTTAAAGTAGAATTGATAGAAAATTTGGAAGATGGAACGATCACTTTTTGCGATCATGATACTTTTACAGATCTCTGTCGTGGAGGTCACATTCCAAATACAGGAATCATAAAAGCTGTAAAATTGATGAGCGCATCGGGTTCCTACTGGCGCGGGGATGAGAAAAAACCTCAACTCACCAGGATATATGGAACTTCCTTCCCGAAACAAAAAGATCTTAAGGAGTATCTTGAATTACTCGAGGAGGCCAAAAAGCGAGATCATCGCAAGTTGGGAAAAGAACTGGAACTCTTCACATTTTCTAAGAAAGTGGGATTAGGATTACCACTTTGGTTGCCAAAAGGAGCTGCATTAAGAGAACGCCTGGAGAACTTTTTGAAAAAAGCACAAAAAAAGGCGGGATATGAAATGGTGATCACCCCACATATAGGTCAAAAAGAATTGTATGTAACCTCGGGACATTACGAAAAATATGGCGCAGATAGTTTTCAGCCAATTAAAACTCCGAACGAAGGAGAGGAATTTATGCTGAAACCGATGAACTGTCCACATCACTGCGAAATTTACAATTCATCACCCTGGAGTTATCGGGATTTACCGAAACGTTTTGCAGAATTTGGAACTGTTTACAGATATGAACAAAGCGGAGAACTTCACGGTTTGACAAGAGTTCGTGGATTTACACAGGATGATGCTCACATTTTTTGCACTCCGGACCAATTGGATGAGGAATTTAAAAAAGTTATTGACCTTACCTTATATGTGTTTGATAGTTTAGGTTTTGATGATTTTACCGCACAGGTTTCTTTAAGAGATCCTGAAAACAAAGAAAAATACATAGGAAGTGATGATGTTTGGGAAAAAGCAGAAAGTGCCATCATTTCTGCTGCAGATGAAAAAGGCTTAAATTATGTAATTGAAAAAGGGGAAGCCGCTTTTTATGGTCCGAAACTGGACTTTATGGTAAAGGATGCTTTGGGAAGAAGCTGGCAACTTGGAACTATACAAGTTGATTACAACTTGCCGGAGCGTTTTGAGTTGACTTACAAGGGAAGCGACAATGAATTACATCGTCCTGTGATGATACATCGGGCCCCATTTGGAAGTATGGAACGATTTATTGCTGTTTTATTGGAAAACACTGGAGGGAATTTTCCGCTATGGTTGATACCTGAACAAGCGATAATACTTACACTAAGTGAGAAATTCGAAAAATACTCACAAAAAGTTTTGACTTCGCTAGAAAATGACGAAATTCGCGCTTCTGCCAATAATCGAAATGATACTATGGGTAAGAAGATTCGTGAGGCAGAAATGAGCAAAATTCCCTATATGTTGATCGTGGGGGAACAGGAAGAAAAAGACGGCACAGTTTCAGTCCGAAAACACGGTGGGGAAGATATAGGTGTAATGTCTATTTCAGAATTTACCGAAATGATAAATACAGAAATAAAAAAGACGCTTAAAGCGTTTGAAGTTTAATCAAAAAATAGACAGCCATAGCAATACGTAGAAAAAGATCCAAGCGACCGCTTAGAGAGATTAAAGAAGACCAACATCGGATTAATTCAAAAATCCGATCTGACGAGGTTCGCCTTGTGGGTGAGAATGTTGAAATTGGAGTTTATCCGATAAAAAGAGCCTTGGAAATAGCGGAAGAACAAGAGCTAGACTTAGTAGAGATTTCTCCAAACGCCAGCCCACCTGTAGCCAAAGTTATGGACTACAAGAAGTTTCTCTATGAGCAAAAGAAGAGAGAAAAGGTTTTAAAGGCTAAAGCTACTAAAGTAGTTGTGAAAGAAATTCGTTTTGGTCCACAAACCGATGACCACGATTATGAATTTAAAAGGAAGAATGCTGAAAAATTTTTAAGAGACGGAGCAAAGCTGAAAGCTTTCGTGTTTTTTAAAGGTCGCTCCATTGTTTTTAAAGATCAAGGTCAGATTTTACTCCTTCGGCTTGCGCAAGATTTAGAAGAAATTGGCAAAGTAGAACAGATGCCAAAACTGGAAGGTAAACGTATGACAATGTTTATGTCCCCAAGAAAAACAAAATAAGATAGTAAGAACGTTAATTATAAATACAGAAGAGCATGCCTAAAATGAAAACAAAATCCAGTGCCAAGAAGCGGTTCAAGCTTACGGGTTCAGGTAAAATAAAGAGGAAGCACGCGTTTAAAAGCCACATTTTAACAAAGAAGTCTAAAAAACGTAAGCTTGCTTTAACTCATAGTACGTTGGTACACGAGGCCGACACAAAAAGTATCAAACTTCAATTACGTTTAAAGTAAATTGAACCGTTTTGATGGTTTTATCAATTTAATAACCCTGGAGCGAGGCAAAAAAGAATTGGAATCTCATAAATGAGAACATCAATTTGAAAAGAGTTGTAATGACCGCCTACTTCAAAAAAATGTAAAAATATGCCAAGATCAGTAAATTCAGTTGCTAAGAGAGCCCGAAGAAAGAAGGTTCTAAAGCTAGCAAAAGGTTACTTTGGACGTCGTAAAAACGTTTGGACAGTAGCAAAAAACGCGGTTGACAAAGCGATGTTATACGCTTACAGAGACCGTAAAACCAAGAAAAGAAATTTTCGTTCACTTTGGATCATCCGTATTAACGCCGGAGCCAGATTACACGGAATATCTTATTCTCAATTCATGGGAGGTATCAAAGCTAACAATATTGACTTAAACCGTAAGGTATTAGCCGATTTAGCTATGAATCACCCTGATGCGTTTAAAGTTATTGTTGACAAAGTAAAATAAATTAAATACCCGATTAACGTTCTTATCTTAAAAAATCCCGCCCGAAAGAGCGGGATTTTTTATATACCAATTTTTGGTTCAGAATTTTCGTTTTGATTTATCCTCATTTCTAACTATGTAGCAAGAATTATATAAAATTATAGATGGGGAAGGCAGTACGCATCTACAATTAAACCACTAAAATAATTCTTAATACATTATTTTTAACAGAACAAACCAAATATCAGGTTTTTTGCTTTTTCTTTTTTGCTGCGGGAAAGAGTACATTATTTAAAATAAGACGATAACCGGGAGAATTTGGATGTAGTTCCAATTCGGTTTTGGGATCCCCTACTCTATGCTGATAATCTTCAGGATCATGACCAGCATAGAATGTAAAGAAACCCTTTCCTTTAATTCCATGAATGTATCGCGCTTCGCCATTAAGTTTATTTTCACCCAATACTAAGACTGTCGATTTTAGCGTAGAAGGATCAAAAGCAGTTGTTTGTCCCATAAATCCCTTTACCAAAACGGTATGATTTTGATTGAGCATGGTTGGGACAGGATCCCATTTTGCAGAAAATTCCATCAAAGTAAAATAATCATTCTCCATTGAAATTTGACGTTTATCGGTCATATCAATAGTAGAAAATTCATAGACCATAGGGTCGCGTTCCAGTTCAAAACCGGTAAAGGCAAAAGTTTCGTCATAATCCAATTTTGCCTGATATCCGGGTTCACTTGGATCACCATCAAACATTGATTCCGCTATATCCACTCCTTCAGCTGCAAGGGCTATATCAAAGCTGTCGGTTGCGCTACACATTGCAAACATAAACCCACCACCAATTACAAAATTTTTAATTTTTAAGGCGACAGCTAATTTCTCTTCAGTGACTTTTTTATATCCCAATTTTGTGGCCAATGCTTCGGCTTCAGTTTTTTCCTGAATGTACCAGGGAGTTGTCCGATAATTTCTATAAAATTTTCCATATTGCCCGGTAAAATCTTCGTGGTGCAGATGCAACCAATCATATAATAACAAAGCATCTCCCAGGACTTCCTCATCATAAATGGTTTCATAGGGAATTTCGGCATAGGTTAGCACCATAGTTACAGCATCGTCCCAAGGCTTATTTCCTTCTGGAGAATAAACAGCAATTTTAGGTGCCTTTTCCAGAATCACCGCTTCCATATTACTTGATGGACTTTGAATTCCTTCCAGAATAGATTGAACTTTAGTGTCACTTATAATCTCAAAGGAGACTCCCCTGATCTGACATTCACGTCGCAATGCTTCAGTATCGGATATTAAGAAAGATCCTCCACGGTAATTTAAAAGCCACTTTACATTTAATCCATTTTCCAAGGCGTAATAAGTAATCCCGTACGCTTTTAAATGATTGGATTGTTTCTTAGCATCCATAGGAATAAGAATTCCAGATGCAAATACATTGGATGACAAAAACAATAAAAACAGCCCAAGACATAATCTTCTCATGCTATTTATATCGAATACTTTAAATTTTAAATAAAACTGTTTATCAAAAATAATGATAGATTGATCAAAGTAAAGTCGATAAGTAGTGGATTTCTCTACAGCAAATTTATTTTTAGAAGGGTACGTCGTTATCCTCATCTTCGTTAATATCGCCATTCATTGAACTGCCAAATGCCTCATCTGCACTTGGATTTGGCAATTTAGATTTTTTAAAGGTATCATCATTTGCCGCTTCATTCATTTTTGAATTAAACTCGAATGGAGAGTCAAAGTCATCTAAGTTATCAAATTTTCCGAGATGCCCAACAAATTTCAAACGAATGCTATCCAGGCCACCGTTCCGGTGTTTGGCAACAATAAATTCCCCCTGACCTGCCGTAGGTGAGCGCTCTTCATCATCCCATTCATCAATTTTGTAATATTCAGGTCTGTAAATAAAGGAAACGATATCTGCATCCTGCTCAATTGCACCAGATTCCCTTAAATCACTTAATAAGGGCCGCTTACTTCCTCCCCGTGTTTCAACAGCTCGCGACAATTGGGAAAGTGCGATTACAGGAATATTGAGTTCTTTTGCAAGAGCTTTTAGGTTTCTGGAGATGGTAGAAATTTCCTGTTCCCTGTTCCCTCCTTTAACAGAACTCCCTGCAGTCATCAATTGCAAATAATCAACGACAAGTAATTTAATTCCATGTTGTGAAGATAACCGCCTTGCTTTCGCCCGTAAATCGAAAATTGACAGTGATGGAGAATCATCTATAAACAAAGGAGCTTTCTCCAAATCCTTTACTTTCACGTTAAGCTGTTCCCATTCGTGGGTTTCCAAGTTACCGGTTCTTAACTTTTCAGATGATAAGCCGGTTTCAGAAGATATTAATCGGGTGATCAATTGCACCGCAGACATCTCCAGGGAGAAAAAAGCAACGGGAATATTATGTTGAACGGCGATATTCCTTGCCATAGACAATGTAAGTGCAGTTTTACCCATCCCAGGACGTGCAGCGATGATAATTAAGTCACTTGGCTGCCAACCTGATGTCAATTTATCGAGTTTGTCAAAGCCTGAAGGCACACCACTTAAACCTTCTTTATTTGATATTTCCTGAATCCTATTTTTTGCCTGAATAACTAAACTATGTGCAGTTTCTGAAGATCGTTTTATGTTCCCTTGTGTTACTTCATACAATTTAGATTCTGCCGTATCCAAAAGATCGAAAACATCGGTAGCTTCATCGTAAGATTGTTCTATGATCTCGTTGGAAATTTTTATCAAACTCCTTTGAATGAATTTCTGTAAAATTATGCGTGCGTGAAATTCAATATGGGCTGATGAAGATACCTTTTGAGTGAGTTGAATGAGATAATATTCACCGCCACTTTGTTCTAATTTTCCATCTTTACGCAGCTGATTGGAAACTGTTAATAAGTCGATTGCCTCGGTATTTTCAAATAGTTTAATTATCGCTTCAAAAATATTCTTATGAGCTGCTTTATAAAAAACATCGGCGTGTAAAATATCAATAATCTCATCCACTCCTTTTTTATCGATCATCATAGCGCCCAGCACTACCTCCTCCAAATCCACAGCCTGAGGGGGAATTTTTCCTTTTTCTAAATTTATAACGTTTGACGGGTTGTATTTTGTAGGTTGAGGGGCAGTGGCTTTTTCCATAGGACTAATGTAAAAAAAATGTTAAGACAATCTTAAAGATTATCAACTAACTTAGTTAACAGGTAATCAACAAATTGACTGTTGACAACTTAAAAAATTTGTTAATAAGGCAAAAAAATTCCGAAGCAGGAACCTCGGAATTTTTTAAAGGGTTATGTATAGAGATTTAATCTTTAAAGACTCCCATACTGGAATATTTTTCCATTCGTTTATCTACCAATTCTTTTGGTGATAAGTTTTTTAACAGGTCATGAGCTGATATAATTGCATTCTTTACGCTTAAAAAAACTTCTTCTCGATTACTATGTGCTCCGCCCAAGGGTTCCTTCACAATTTCATCAATTAATTTCTGCTTTTTCATATCCTTGGCTGTAAGCTTCAAGGCTTCTGCAGCTATTTCTTTAAACTCCCAGCTGCGCCATAAAATAGAAGAACAGGATTCCGGTGAAATAACTGAATACCATGTATTCTCAAGCATTAAAACAGTATCTCCAACCCCAATTCCCAAAGCTCCACCACTGGCACCTTCGCCAATAATTACAACTATAATGGGTACTTTAAGGCGGGACATTTCCAACAGATTTCGTGCTATAGCTTCTCCTTGTCCGCGTTCTTCTGCTTCCAAACCTGGATAAGCTCCTGGAGTATCAATAAGTGTTACTACAGGCACTCCAAATTTCTCAGCGGATTTCATCAACCTAAGCGCTTTACGGTAACCTTCTGGATTAGCCATACCGAAGTTTCTCAACTGCCGGGTTTTGGTATTATAACCTTTTTGTTGACCAATTATCATAAAACTTTGATCTCCAATTTTCCCCAGTCCCCCAATCATTGCCTTGTCATCCTTTACATTTCGATCTCCATGGAGTTCCAAAAATGTATTTCCGCAAATTGAATTAATATAATCTAAAGTATATGGACGGTTTGGATGTCTCGAAAGTTGAACATGTTGCCAGGCAGTAAGGTTTTTATAAATTTCCTTTTTGGTTTCAGCCAATTTTTTTTCTATTTGCTTGCAGGTGGCTGTCACATCAACATTACTCTCAGACCCAATATTACAGGCCTTTTGATATTGTTCTTCTAACTCTTTAATGGGTAATTCAAAATCTAAATATTCCATGTTAAGCTTAGGGTTTTATTAGCCCACAAATATAAGCAACTTTAAAAGGAAGAATTCCCAGATAACTTATTAATTTTTCGTTTTGTTTTCAGATACCCATTCAGGATAACAGTAGTCAGGATTATGGCTGCGCCGTAATAGAATTGAGGATCCATTTGTTCCTTATTCCCAAAAACCAGAAACGCAAGAAAAACACCATATATGGGCTCCAAATTTGTAGTGAGCATAATCGTATATGGGCTTAAATATTTCATCACACTTACTGACGCTATAAAGGCGTAAGCCGTGCAAATGGAAGCCAAAATCAAAAGATAAATCCAATCGGTTGTACTTAATATGAAGAATTCAGCACCAAATCCACGGGCTCCATCACTTGTTATAGTTGTTACTAAAAGATAGATACTTATTGCCGCCACTCCAGTAAATAATTCATAAAAAGATATAACAGATGCTGCAGCTTGTTTTACCAGTTTTCCATTGATCAAAGTAAAAACTGCAGATAAAAAAGCAGAGATCAAGGCAAGCACAATTCCCATGAAATGATTGGTTTCTACCTTAAAAATAATATAAAGTCCACCTATTACTATTAACCCGAAAACCAATTCATATCCAACAAATTTTCGTTTATAAAAGATAGGCTCCAATATGGAAGTGAAAAATGCCCCAGTCGAAAGTAAGGCCAGAGTGATGGAGACATTGGAAACTTTAATCGCTCCAAAAAAAGTAAGCCAGTGAAGTGATATTACGATTCCTGCCATCAGCAGTATAAGGAATTTTCTTCGCGAAACTCTTAGATCGATATTTTTCCATTTTATCCAAACTAAAATAAATGCACTGGCCAACAGCATTCTGTACCAAACCAGCGGAATTGCCTCCAGAGATATAAGTGAGCCAAGAACAGCAGTAAACCCCCAAATAAATACAATAAAATGAAAATGCAGGTAACTTTTTATTTTAGCGTCTGGCATTGTAAAGGAGATAGATCGCTAAAATTCCAAAAGTAAAATTTGGAAACCAAACGGCAATAAGAGGTGAAAACGAAGATTGTTCTGCCATTGTCCCAAATACCTTATCAAAAAAGATAAAAATAAAAGCAAGGGAGATTCCCAGTGCCAAATTAATGCCCATGCCACCACGGCGCTTTTTAGATGATACCGCAACTGCAATAATGGTCAGGATAAATGCGGAAACCGGCAAACTCCATCGTTTATAGGCTACCACCAGATATCGGTTCATATTTGCCGAACCCCGTCTGCTCTCTTGTTTTATAAAATCATTTAATTCAAAATAATTTAAGGTTTCGGCTATATAAGAAACAGGTGTAAGCTCGTCAAATTCGAAGGGTAGAATAGTATCTATGGTTCTCTCGTGAAGAATAGTATCTTCATTTTCCCCTACAATTCGTTTATCAAAATTGGTTAGAGTGTAGGTGGTATCTTTCTCATTGAACTGAAGGCGAGAGGCGCTTATTTTGTATTTAAGTTTATTTCCTTCGAAATGTTCAAGTGTGAAATTGCGTGCCGATTTTGATTTAGGCTGAAAATTGCTTGCGTATATATACTCCGATCCGTTTATTTGACGGTAAACATCGCTGGTTTCCTGAACTTCAGTTCCTCTTTTAAGATATTCGTATTTAAATTCATTAAAACCTTTACTTGCTTGCGGTGCCAGGTACATACTTAAAACAAGGGCACCCAAACTAACAATTGTTGCTCCAATCAAATAAGGTCTTAAAAAGCGCATATATGAAACTCCACTACTCAAAAAAGCAATGATTTCTGTATTATTGGCCAATTTCGAAGTAAACCAGATTACCGATAGAAATAAGAACAAGGGAAAAAGCAGGTTGGCAAAATAAATGGTGAAATTCAGATAGTATTTAGCAACCTCAATAAAAGGAACTTCATTTGCTAGGATTTTATCGATTTTTTCGGCAAGATTCACTGTAATTCCTATAGGAATAAACAAAAGGAGCATGAGGATAAAGGTCCCCAAATAACTTTTTAATATGTACCAATCAAGTATTTTCAATTTAAAGGCGCTTATCCATTTGCTGAACCATCATATTTTTCCAGGAGGTAAAATCTCCCGCTAATATATGTTTTCTCGCCTCACGAACCAACCATAAATAAAAACCGAGATTGTGTATAGTTGCGATTTGTTTCCCAAGCAATTCATTTACCGTAAACAAGTGGCGTAAATAAGCTTTGTTATATTCAGTATCCACAAAGGTAATGGCCATATCATCTATTGCTGAAAAATCATCCTGCCATTTTTTATTTTTGATATTTATAGTTCCGTGCGCCGTAAACAACATTCCATTTCTGGCATTACGGGTAGGCATAACACAGTCAAACATATCAATTCCCAAAGCAATATTTTCCAGGATATTGGCTGGCGTTCCCACTCCCATAAGATAGCGCGGCTTGTCTTTGGGAAGAATTGCCGTAACAATTTCTGTCATCGCATACATCTCTTCTGCAGGTTCACCTACGGAGAGTCCTCCAATGGCATTTCCCTCTGCTCCTACTGAAGCAATATATTCAGCAGATTGTTGACGTAGATCTTTATAACAACTTCCCTGGACTATTGGAAAAAATGACTGGCTATAATCATACAAATAAGGGGTTTTTTCCAGATGATTAATACACCTGTCCAGCCAGCGATGCGTCATATGCATGGAGCGTTTGGCATATTTGTAATCACAAGGATAAGGCGTGCATTCATCAAAAGCCATAATAATATCGGCTCCTATTACCCGCTGAATTTCCATTACATTCTCTGGTGTAAAGGTGTGGTAGGAGCCATCAATATGAGATTTGAATTTTACTCCTTCTTCTTTAATTTTTCGGCGATCGGAAAGTGAATATACCTGATAACCTCCACTATCAGTAAGAATGTTGCGATCCCAATTCATAAATTTGTGAAGACCTCCTGCTTTTTTTAGAATTTCAGTTTGAGGTCTTAAGTAAAGATGATATGTATTTCCTAATATTATATCGGGATTGATGTCTTCTTTTAATTCTCTTTGGTGGACACCTTTTACAGAACCTACCGTTCCTACAGGCATAAAAATAGGGGTTTCAATTGTACCGTGATCTGTAGTAATAGTTCCGGCCCTTGCCTGGCTACCTGGGTCGGTAGTTAAAAGATCAAATTTCATAGTTTTGTTTAATTCGGTGCAAAGATACTTAACAAAAGATCAATTTTCAGGTAGTAGAATTTATAAATTGTTAGCTAAATAGGTCAAATGGTTGATAATTGGCACTTTCAGGTTTTGACTTCCGTATATAATAACTTATTTTTGCCGCATTCCAAATTAATAACTCAAAAATGCCAAACACACAAGAAGCAGCATTTCAAACTAAAAACGCTGAAATGCCAAACACACAACAGTTAGAAGATTTTGTCACCCAGGTTCGCCGGGACATTGTAAGGCAAGTCCATAAAGTGAATTCCGGGCATCCCGGAGGTTCTTTAGGATGTGCAGAGTTTATTACTGCCCTTTATCAGGATGTAATGGATTACGACAGCAATTTTAAAATGGATGGTGTTGGAGAGGACCTTTTCTTTTTATCTAACGGCCATATTTCCCCTGTATTCTACAGTGTTTTGGCAAGAAGCGGCTTTTTTCCGGTTGAAGAATTAAACAGCTTTCGCTTACTAAATTCCAGACTCCAAGGACATCCAACAACCCATGAGGGATTGGAGGGAGTGAGAATATCCTCAGGTTCATTAGGTCAGGGAATGTCGGTGGCAATTGGTGCAGCACTTACTAAAAAATTGAATAACGACTCACATCTGGTATTTACATTGCACGGAGACGGAGAATTGCAGGAAGGACAAAATTGGGAAGCTATAATGTATGCCGCTGGTAATAAGGTCGACAACATTATTTCAACAATTGATTTAAACGGACAGCAGATTGATGGATCAACTGATAATGTTCTGCCATTGGGAAACATAAAAGCCAAATTTGAGGCTTTTGGTTGGGATGTATTGGAAGTAAAAGAAGGAAACAATATCACCAAAATTATTGAAGGCCTAAAAGAGGCCAAAAGTCTTACCGGAAAAGGAAAACCCGTTTGTATTCTTTTACATACAATAATGGGTCATGGAGTAGATTTTATGATGCATACTCACAAATGGCACGGAGTTGCTCCAAACGATGAGCAACTAAAAGATGCTTTAGCTCAAAACCCGGCAACTTTAGGAGATTATTAAATAAATCTGAGATTCTAGATTTGAGATGTTAGAAGTTAGATCTAAGAATATAGATTAAAGAATCAAGAGGTAAAAAAGTTAGAGTTAGAAAAAAGATATGGAAAAGGTCATAATCTGGATTTTAACTTGTCAATAGTTATGTAACAATTGATTTATCAACTTATTAGTCTATTTTCTATTTTTTATTTTCTTTCGTCTGATTAATAATTCTTTGATAAAATCTTAAAAACAAAAAAATTAAAATGAAAAAATATACCAATACAGGAAATAAAGATACAAGGTCCGGATTTGGAGATGGTTTGACAGAATTAGGGAAAACCAACGAAAATGTGGTAGCCTTATGTGCAGACCTTACAGGCTCATTAAAGATGGGTGAGTTTAAAGCAAATCATCCTGATCGCTTCTTTCAAATAGGAATTGCTGAAGCAAATATGATTGGAATCGCTTCTGGAATGACCATAGGAGGAAAAATTCCATTTACTGGAACATTCGCCAATTTTTCGACTGGACGTGTTTACGATCAGATTCGGCAAAGTGTGGCTTATTCTGAAAAGAATGTGAAGATTTGTGCTTCTCACGCAGGTTTATCATTAGGCGAGGATGGTGCAACACACCAAATACTTGAAGATATCGGATTGATGAAAATGTTGCCGGGAATGACTGTAATCAACACTTGTGATTACAATCAGACGAAAGCTGCAACAATCGCAATTGCAGAACATGTTGGTCCGGTTTATTTGCGCTTTGGAAGACCTAAGGTCGCCAACTTTACAACTGCCGATCAAAAGTTCGAAATTGGTAAAGCAATACAATTAACTGAAGGAAAAGACGTGACCATTATAGCTACCGGCCACCTGGTTTGGGAAGCTTTGATAGCTGCTGAGGCTTTGGAGGAAAAAGGAATAAGCGCTGAGGTGATTAATATTCACACCATAAAACCCTTGGATGAGGCTGCAATTTTAGCTTCAGTTAAAAAAACCGGATGTATTGTTACAGCTGAAGAACATAACTTTCTTGGAGGATTGGGAGAAAGCGTTGCACGAACTTTAACATTGAATCACCCAACACCACAAGAATTTGTGGCTACCAATGATACCTTCGGGGAAAGTGGAACACCAGAAGAATTGATGGAAAAGTACGGTTTGAATGCGGAGGCCATTGTAAGAGCTTCCGAAAAAGTGTTAAAACGAAAGTAAATTTTCAATATAAATTGTATTTTTAAACCCCTCAGATTCAACATTTGAGGGGTTTTTAAATTTATTTCAGAAATAATTGGCACATTTACTGCGTTATACAAGTCAAACATTAAAACAATACTCATGAAAAACTTATTAGTAATAACACTTTTATTTATTGGAGGAACAAGCTTTGCTCAATCCTCTTATGGAATAAAAGGCGGACTGAATTATGGTGCAACGGGAGATTATAAAAATTTCTCTGAAGGCGTTGAGGATGCCACTACGACAAAAGGAAAAAACACAACAGGTTATCATTTGGGAGGATTTGCAAAATTTGAAGTTCTTGGATTTTTCCTTCAGCCAGAATTGGTGTACACACGCTTGAATACAGATTACGATACTTTTGAATACAAAATTGATAAAATAGACGCACCTATTTTAGTCGGCCTTAATTTTTTAGGTCCTCTCAACCTTAAAGCAGGGCCATCATTCCAATATATAATCAATAACAAAATAGACAATTCTACTTTAAAGGTCTCTGATGTAAAAGATAAAATTACATTAGGATATCAACTTGGTGCAGGACTTAGTTTAGGCAGATTAGGTTTTGATGTGGGATACGAAGGAGCTTTTAAGGAGAATACGGCCGGTAGCGAAACTGCCTCGGAGAATTTCACAATAGATTCCAGACCTTCTCAATGGATCTTTAGTTTGGCATATAGCTTCAATTAAAATTAATCGTTTTAAATCAAAAAAAAAGCCACGAAATTTCGTGGCTTTTTTTGATTTAAACTTTTCTTAAAAGGAATCCTGATCCAAATAATCTGGAGTTCCATTCGAATTGGTGTCTGGAAATTCAATACTTCCGTCGCTATTTATAATTATTTCATCCCGGGTAGGAGTTCCATCCAGATCATCATCTGCATTTAAATAATTGGGAAGCCCGCTTGTCCTAGTATCATCATTATACAAAATTCCGTTCCCGTCCAGATCTTCCATATAAGATGGAATTCCGTCATTATCATGATCGGCTTCATTTACACCATATAATTGAAATGAAAATATAAGCGGACTGTATGCCGGAATATTTGGAGGTGAAGAATTAAAATAACCAAGTCCGGAAGGCAAAAATACTGCTCCAATTCCAAAATCATTATTCCAGGTTACAGTATTGTCTTCATTTACGCTAAACCCTGAAGCTTCTCCAAACTCCAACATGGCTTGGGTAAGTCCCACTACAGCAATTCCAGGATTTGTCTGAGTTCCTACCCCTGGATGGTCAAACCATACAGGATTTATAGTATTGTCAAATAGATCCTGTTTCAATAATTCACCCTTATAATTTTGAAAAGTAGAATCTGCAAATGTAGGCTTGTCCCCTGCTCCTTCTCTTAATTTTAATATATAAATGGTATAATCAATACTATCTCTTCGCACAGTTTTGGTAGTCAATAAATCCGAATCGATTATTGGCGTTTTACTTGAATTATCACCTGAAATAGTATCAAAATCAACTACATAATTAAAATTGGCGGTGGGATTTTGAAAATCCTCAGCATTGTAAAAATGAGTTTGCAAGTAAGCAATGATAGCCTCATCATCATCAATTTCCTGTTCTCCGCGATCCCTGGGAGGAACAGTCTCAATTGTATTTTTGTCATCTTTTTTACAATATGTAAGAAAAGTGCTTGCAATTACACCAATTATAATCAATTTTTTCAATCTCATCATTAGTTAAATTTAAGGCGGCAAGATACAATAATCTTGTATTTTTGCTTAAGTTTTAGTCAGTTTTAAGATCCTAAATATGAGAGTTGATAAGTTTTTATGGTGTGTACGTTATTTTAAAACCAGAAGTTTGGCCACACATGCGACGAAACAAGGAAAAGTTAAGTTTAAGGGAGCTAATGTAAAACCATCAAAAGAGGTGTATGTCACAGACATTATAACAATAAGAAAAAATCAGATCGATTATCAGATTGAAGTTTTGGATTTACCTCCAAGTCGGGTAGGCGCAAAACTGTTGGAGCATTATATTAAAGATATCACTCCAAAGGAAGCATTTGCAAAACTTGAATTACTAAAATTTTCTTCAGAATATTATCGGAAAAAAGGAGCGGGAAGACCTACCAAAAAGGACCGACGTGACATTGATGATTGGGTTGAAGATCCTGAAAATATAGAAAAATCTGATAAAGAAGAAAAAGAATGAAGCTGGATAAAGATTTTTGGGAGGCAAAATACAGGGAAAATAAAACCGGATGGGACTTGGGAACTACTTCGCCGCCAATTAAACAGTACATAGATCAATTTAAAGATAAATCTATTGATATTCTGGTTCCCGGAGCTGGGAATTCCTATGAAGCAGAATATCTTCACAAAAATGGGTTTAAAAATGTTTATGTTTTAGATATTGCCCAGGAACCTCTAAAGAATTTAAAAGTACGTGCTCCCGAATTTCCTGAAGAAAATTTGATTCAAGCCAATTTTTTTGAATTTCAAGGATCATTTGATTTGATCCTGGAACAAACTTTTTTTTGTGCGTTACCCGTTCAAAAAAGAAGTCACTATGCAAAAAAAATGCACCAACTTCTGAGAAAAAATGGAAAACTGGTAGGTTTGTTATTCGATTTCGAACTTACTGAGGAAGGACCTCCATTTGGTGGAACTAAAATGGAATATTTAACCTATTTTAGTCCGTATTTTGACATAGAAATTTTCGAAACCTGCACGAACTCGATTCGTCCCAGACAGGGAAATGAATTGTTTTTTATATTTAAAAAAAATTAAAGCCATGCCCATATCCAAAATCATACTTAACAACGAACAGATTAAACATAAAATCAAACGAATTGCTTATCAAATATATGAAAGCAATATTGGTGAGTCGGAGATTATCATTGCCGGTATTTCAAAAAGTGGGTTTGTATTCGCTAAGCGCCTAAAGTCCGTGTTGGAAGAAATATCCGATTTGAAGATAGAGTTATGTAATGTTGAGGTCGATAAAAAAAATCCGTTGAACGAGGTTAAAACTTCCCTACCCCCTTCTAAGTATACAAATAAATCGATTGTCTTAACAGATGATGTATTAAATTCTGGCGCTACTTTAATTTATGGCATAAAGCATTTTTTAGAAGTTCCGCTTAAACAATTTAAAACAGCGGTATTGGTAGATAGAAGTCATAAGAAGTACCCCGTTAAGGCAGACTTTAAGGGGATCTCTCTCTCAACCTCTTTTAATGAAACTGTTCAGGTCCAATTTGAAAAAGGAAAAGACAAGGTTGAGTTAATCTAACTTATTCAAAATTTCATTTACAATAGTCATAGGATCTTTGCCTTCAATATCGACAATAATATCCGATTGATTATAATAATATCCACGTTCAAACAGATGTTTTCGTATAAAGTCTTCTAAATCATCCTTAGTTTTAAGATGACTAATTAAAGGACGGGAATCTTTTTCCAGAAATAGTCGTTCGGTTAGAAATCCCACAGAAGCTTTTAAATACACTATTTTGGTGTCAGGAAAGCTTTTGATCAATTCCATATTAATTCCGTAACAAGGAGTTCCACCTCCGAGTGAGACAATTAGAGAAGCTGTCTCGTTCAGAACATCTTCCAAAATCCGCGATTCTAACATTCTAAAATGCAATTCCCCTTTACGTTCAAAAATTTCGGAAATGGATTGTCTTTCGATTAATGAGATTTGATCGTCAAAATCTACAAGGGTAATTTGCAATTTTTCTGACAAATACTGTGATATCAAAGATTTACCGGATCCCATATAGCCGGCTAGAAATATTTTCATACTGAGAAAGAGGTGTTTATGTTTAAATTTAAAATATCTACGAATTTAAATCAATTTCCTCTTGAAAAATAAATTATTGATAGTATATTTGCACCCGCGTTCAGAAAATAATGTGGAAAAGATTTGGTAGCTCAGTTGGTAGAGCATCTCCCTTTTAAGGAGAGGGTCCTGGGTTCGAGCCCCAGCCAGATCACAATATCAAGGCAGAATTTCGATTTACATTAAATTCGAATTAAGTCAGATTTTAGTACTAAGTTCCTTTAAATACAAAACAAACGATTTGGTAGCTCAGTTGGTAGAGCATCTCCCTTTTAAGGAGAGGGTCCTGGGTTCGAGCCCCAGCCAGATCACAATATTAAGTTCGGATTTTGTATGGGCGAGAAGTTCATCCTGAGTGAAGTTTCACAGCGTGAAACGAAATCGAAGGAAACCCCAGCCAGATCACCATTTTAAATTCAAATTTAGTTTAGCGAGTCCCGATAGGTGGGGATATCCTGAGATGAGGTTCACATCCAGAATCGAAATTGAAGGAAGCAATAGCCGGAACACTTGTATTATTTTAAAGTTCTATAATTTCACTTCTGTTGAAATTTTTTTTGAAGCAGCCTGTTGGAAATCCAATTTTCAACCGCGCTTTTTGCCCAGGTGCTGGAATTGGCAGACAGGCATGGTTGAGGGCCATGTGTCCTTATGGGCGTGCGGGTTCAAGTCCCGTCCTGGGCACTTTAAAACCTGCTAATCATTTGATTGTCAGTATTTTTTGATTTACACATCGAATTATTTCCCCGCATTTTCCCCACAACCTTATATTCTGCTATTAAAAAGTCCATTGTTTTACATTCTGATAATTTCTCTCATCATAACTGATCCTATTGTTTTATTGGCCATCCTACGCGTTTTATAAAATATAAGATCTCTTGCAATAAACGATAAGGAAGACAAAAACAGGCGTTTATCCCGCAACAATTTGCGATAATAAGTTAAATTGCTCTTGATAAAACACGTTAAAATGCAATGAATCGTACCGGGGCCTTTGCCGGCATGAATCCGAAGAGCGGAACCAAACGGCTGGATTAGGGTGATGTAAAGCTTTTAGTTCAAGAATCTTGATTTCGAATCGTTAAAATTTATTTTATCAACGAGGACGACAATCAAGATTCTTGAACAAGGTATCGCAAAAAAAGGATAAAATTTCTGGGTGTAATCCATCCTTTTTGGCCCTACAGTTAAACCTTCGGATCCCCAATGGGACTATCCCATATCTATGATATAGATAATCCCCTTGGCTTTCAAGCAGCAGAAATAGGACAGGCACGCTTAACTGCATCTAACGGCAGCTATAGGCAATGCCTGGAATAAGTAATCGTATGGAAGGAAATTAGGGTAAAGAAGGACAAATAATCGTAGATTCGAAAGATCGAATCAATCAGGCACTGCCTATAGCCGTCCTAGTTAGCTGCAATTTAGAAGAAAATGCAAAGTAAAGAAGAGAAAACAATTAAGATTTTTATTTCCTATAGTTGGAAACCAGTTTCAAATAAAGATAAGGTTTTAACCCTAGCAGAAAGACTTACGAATGATGGAATACACGTTATTTTAGATGATTGGGATTTAAAAGAGGGTCAAGATAAATATCATTTTATGGAACAAATGGTTAATGATCCTGAAGTCCAAAAAGTTTTACTTATTTGTAATAAAGAGTATGCTAAAAAGGCTAATCAAAAAATCGGTGGAGTTGGTATAGAAAGCTTAATAGTATCCGATGATATATATAGCGAGGCAGATCAAACAAAATTTATTCCAGTAGTTATGGAATATGAGAATGAAAAACCTTGTATACCGACATTCGTAAAATCGAGAATTTATATTGATTTAAGCAATGAAGATCATTATGAAGAAAATTTTGAAAAATTAATTCGTAATATATATAATAAACCAATTTCGAAACGACCCCCGATTGGTAAGATGCCAATTCATTTAGAAGATGATGATCCTATTTTTTTACCTACGGCACACAAAGTTGCAGCAATAAAAAATTCCTTAATTAATCAAAAAGAAAATTCAACCTTATTAATAAAGGATTACTTAAATACATTCATAGAAAGTTTATCATTATTTGAGGTAAATTTTGAAAATATAGATGAAGAGAACTTTATCGATGAGGTTGAAAAAAGTATAGTAGAATTACAAGCCCTGAAAAATAATTTTATTGAATTCACAACAACTATTTTTAAATATTCAAATGAAGATTATGAAGAAATATTCATAGAATTTTTTGAAAGCTTTCTACAGTTTTATGAAGATAATGACTTGAGACTCGACTCGGGGAAATCATTGAATGATCTTAGAGTAGATAATTTCAGATTTTTCAATTATGATCTATTTCTAAACTTTTCCAATATCCTGATAAAAAATCAGAGATTTAAACTATTGGCCGCTATTGTAAAAACGGATCTAATTGTTACTAGAAAATGGAATAGAAAAGCAGATGCTACAAATTTTGAGGAATTTCGAAAATATAACTATACACTTAACGAATTTAAAAAACAAAAATTGAACTCTAACCGTATTAGTTTAGTTGCTGACTTAATTAAACAGCACTGTAAAATACCTAAGTTTGAAGATTTAATTAGAACCGATATAATTTTATATTATCTAAGACTTTTTTATCCTAGTAAAATAAGATATAACGAAAGTTGGGTGCCTGAAACAAGTGCATTAGCTTCTTCTCAAATAGAAATATTCCCTAAAATAATTTCAAAAAGATATTTTAATAAAATAAAAGTACTTTTTGACGTAGATAGTGTTGAGGAGTTAAAAGAAAAAATTCTATCACTCGAAGATAAAGATAATATAAAAGGCTTTAATTATAGAGTGCCTAGATTACGTTATGCATTAAAATATGATGAATTGGCGATTTATAACTAAACTTAAGTCGGTTAAGCGCAAATAGTGGGTTTTGCCGAAAAAGTGTAATTTAGAAAACCAAGAAACAAAAGGTTAAGCCGACAAATCCGCGTCCCTACTCCCGCTACATGTCCATAACCGTAACCGTTGTAGCCAATTTTAGACAAAATTAGTTTTACAAACAGAAAAAAATTCTGAGTCAAAAAAAGTACCAATTGTTTATATCCTGTTCATAAGAAACTATTAATTAAGCTTTTATAAGACAATCATTGTTTTAATTTTACTAGTTTAATAATTTAATTTCTAAAACAATGGGTAAAAATCAACATGTTGTAAAAGGCAAAGACGGTTGGAGTGTAAAAGGAGCGAATAATTCAAAAGCCACTTCTAACCACGGAACACAAAAAGAAGCAATAGAAAGAGCTAGAGAAATTGCTATAAACCAAAAATCGGAAGTTGTCATTCATGGAAGAGATGGGAAAATTCGAGATAAAGATAGTTATGGAAATGACCCAATACCTCCCAAGGATAAAAAACATTAATTATGGAGAATATTGATTTCAACTCGATTAAAAGAAAGATTGAGAAAGAAAAGTGCAGTAAACATAATCAACATCCAAAAGTTGAAAAAACAGCTAAGGGTTTCAACATTTTAGCCTGTTGTGAATATTTTCGTAGTCAGATGACTAAGAAAATGGAAAAGGTCATGGCTGAAGAAATTAAATCTTCAATCGAAAAAATGCTTAAAAAATCTTTTAAATAGCATAATTATCAATCTAAGGAACTTGATTTTACATAAAACCGTTATCTAAAAATAATCTGATATGAATATATACGACATCATTCTCCGCTTAAAAAATGCTCAATTTAAATCTACTGAAGCAGGACGAATCAAAAGGGAAATTAAAGAATTACCATTCTCGCAACGGCGAGAAATAGTTTCCCAACTACGAAATCAAAAAACTAAAAGTGATAATTCTGATATTATTGATGTAATAAATGATATTATTAATGAGATAGATGAGTAATTATATCATTGATGGACTAGCAGTTTTGATTTCTTTGTTAGCTCTAATTATAACTCTGATTGATAGCAAAAATAGAAAAAAAGAAATTCGAGAAGCTGATAAAAAAGCTGAAAGAGCAATAAAACTTTCGGAAGGAAATATTGAATTAACAATTAGAAATTCCATTAGCGAAGGTAGGCACAGAATGAATTCGGCTATAAAGGATTTAACTAATTTTAAAAATCTCTATCCAGATAAAGATCAAAAGGTTTTTATAAAATTATTTTATTCTGCTTTAGAAGATCTTTTGAATCATTACGAAAGAGGTTGCATGCTTTATTTAGATGATAAAATTGATAAAGATCGATTTAGGATTGAATATATCAGCGAAATAAGAAATCTAGTAGAAAAAGGTGAATACAAGGAAAAATATTTCCCGGCACACACCTCCAAGTATAAAGCAATTTTAAAGGTTTATAATGAATGGGAAAATCATGAAAAATAAAATTTATGACAGAAAATTTTAAAATTGAATATAAGAATCATTTACACTCATTTGAGTGGAATAAAAAGGATTGCATAATAGACTCCAATGCCAAAAATTAAACCTCCAATAAAGAGGATCACCGCAAGACCTTTGAAAACTGATGTGGGATTTGAATATGACCAAAAGAGAATGGCAGTAAGAAGCAACACTACTCCTAACAGCACTCCTCCCACAAGACCATGTCTGGATTCTGTGCCGTAATTTTCCGAAAAGACACAACTTTACCAAACCGACAGACCGGATTTTATAGAGAAGGAATTTGCAAAGGTTGAGAGTATTCACAAATCTTGTACAGGGATTAGAATCTTTTGGACAACCTTTATTGTGTTTGGACTTATTTTGATTTTTACCACAACAAAACCATTTTGGATTGGCATAGCAATCGGCTCACTGATAATTGGTACTATCGGAAACATTGTAGAAATCGTATCGTTTCAACATAATGAAAAATACCGAACTGAAGTGTTGAAAGAAATATCACGCTAACAAACAAAAAGGCAGTCACCAACAATGAGTGTGAGCAATCCTGATGATTAACTGGCTCTTACAAAAGTTTTCAAATACAAATTTGACCCTTATTCCAAAATTTATTAAGTAATTGAATCGGATTACATTTCTGTAGCTTTAAAAAAGAATTATAATATAAAGGTATTTTGGAATCAGGGAGAAAATGAAATATGATTAGAGTATAAATCTATAAATAATGAGATAATTTATGATTAGAATAAAATCATAATCCAGTACAAAAAACTGGCAACAATATCGGATAATCTCAAATAGTGGTCAATTGAGAAAAAAGTGATATTTTAGAGAACAAGTAATAAACAACTAAATCGATAAGAATGCGTCCCTACCCCAAAACCCCTTTCCCTAATAACTTTGTTTGCTATAAGGGATCATTTGTAATTACCAAAGTAATTTAACGAAGCCATTGCAACGGCTAAATACCCTGTTTTGGTTATAATCCATCTTTAAAAACAGCTTTCGCAACGGCTGCAACGGCAATCAACGAGCCATTGAAAGCCGTTGCAATGGCAATTTTAAATTAATTATCCACATATATTAATTCATAATACCGGTAAAGCAATTTAAAAATAGCCCGTTATTAAGCTTCCATTTCCTCAATCTTTCGTGAAATCTTTTAATACTCGTTATTTGGGAATGAGATGTACCATTTTGGCAGTGGATACACTTATAAGTAATCAATATTTGTTCGTCCCTCAAATATTTTTGGTATCATTGCATAGATTTTGGTAACAATTATTTATTCAAACGATAATTGTTTAAAAGGGAATCCAGTGAAAATCTGGAACTATACCCGTAGCTGTAAGCTCCTTAAGCTTTTAACATTCGATGCCACTGTTATATAATGGGAAGGCGTTAAAAGTGGAGTAAGTCAGAAGACCTGCCTCAATCATATTAATCAGGGCTTTCGGGTGAAAGGCAATGAGGCTGGTAACTAAATGTAAGTGCAATTTAATGTCCACATTTAGTATTTTCTTCATACATCATTCCCAGAGAGTTCATAGTGTTTAACTTATCTATTTAAATAAACTATGGGCAAAAAAATGATTCTAACGGGATGTTATTTATTTTATTCAGCAATAACA
>Ga0307486_1000950_pt1 | contig 23992 bp, 21 predicted proteins | sample CBIW02metaG_FD_203663 | JGI IMG/M metagenome (GOLD analysis project Ga0307486, IMG submission 203663) | Sea-ice brine microbial communities from Beaufort Sea near Barrow, Alaska, United States - CBIW 0.2 | ecosystem: Environmental > Aquatic > Marine > Coastal | place: USA: Alaska | collected...
AGACATGCCCGGCAGCACCGAAGACCGAAACGACGAACCGGGTTAGTCTGGGAAGACCTAACGAAAGTGGAGACTCAATGCGCGGAAAGCTTCTGTTCATCACAGGCGGACTCGTCGGCTATGTGCTCGGTGCACGTGCCGGCCGCAAACGCTACGACCAGATCGCCGCCGCTGCCAATGATCTGTGGAATGCCAAACCGGTGCAGCGCCGGGTGACCGAGGTGCGCGACGCCGCCCTCGAAGTGGTCGGCGATATTCCGGCCACCCTGTTCAAGGCCGGCAAGAAGGCGGTAACGAAGGCAGCCGCCAAGAAGCAGGAAACTCCAGCCTCGACCGCCTCCAGCCCCGTCACGAAGCCCAAGCCCAAGGTGACCCCTAGTCCCACATCGGCGGCGGACGCCGATGATTCCGCCGCGCAGTAATCCGCGCCGGAACTCGTAGTATTCAGATAACTGAAACACCGATACCCGAACCGAGGGAAGGCAATCCGTGACTAGCAGTGGATTCAACCCGAAGAGCAAACGTCCGTTGCTCGCCCTGATCGGAGAGCTGCCCGGCCAGGTCAGCGCCCTCGTCAAAGCCGAACTGGATGCCTTCAAGGCCGAGTTCGCTGCGAAGGCCAAGAACGCCGGGATCGGGGCCGCCCTGTTCGTCGTCGCAGGCGTCTTCGTATTCTTTGCGACCGGGGTGTTCGTCGCCCTCGCCGTGATCGCACTGGATCTCGTGCTGCCGCTTTGGCTGGCCACACTCATCGTGGCGGTGGCCCTGCTGCTGATCGCCGGCGTCCTCGTGCTGATCGGTGTCAATCGGGTGAAGGCGGCGACGAAACCCGATCCCGAGGGCGTGCAGGCCAGCATTCGTCGTGATGTCGATGCATTCAAGGGAGTTGGCGAATATGACCACAAATGACCCCGCTGTCAGCACGTCGAGCGAGAAGCACGGCATCAGCGACCTGCGCGCGGAAGCGCGACACGCTCGCTCAGAGCTCGCCTCGACTCTCGATGCGATCGAGTACAAGTTCAATCTGCCCAAACAACTGCGCATCCGGCGGCGTCGCGTGACTCACGCCGTGCATCAGCTGGGCGAAGACAGCCCGATCGCCCTCGTGGGCATTGCGCTGGGTGCAGCGACCGTCGTGGGCGTTGTCGTCTGGTTTGGTGCTTCCGCGGTCGTCAAAAACCGCTAGTTGCGGCACCGGTTCACAGGAACCGCGGCGCTGATTTTGGTGCCGGGCCGAATTCAGAGCAAACTAGAGCTATGACTCACCCGGCTGCCGGAGAGGCAGTAACCAGCGTTCAGCCCACCCCCACCACCGATTCCGAGGTACCAGCGGCTTCGCCGCAAGGCTTCACCCTCTTTACCGTTCTGCGAAGAGATCCGCAGAACCCCGATGACCTCGACGGCCGTGATGTGCCGCACGCCGTGAACGAGCTCGACGACGTGGTGGCCCTCATCGAAGCCGAAGGCGTCACCGTGCGCGGCTTCTATGACGTCTCGGGTCTCAAGGCCGACGCCGACGTCATGATCTGGACCCACGCGCCGAACGCCGAGAACCTCCAGTGGGCCAACCGGGAGCTGCGCCGCAGTCAGCTGCTCAAGAGCCTGCTGCCGACCTGGAATGCCATGGGCGTGCACCGCGATGCCGAGTTCAACAAGAGCCACGTGCCCGGTTTCCTTCGTGGTGTGCCGCCGCGTGCCTGGCTCACGGTGTACCCCTTTGTGCGCAGCTACGAGTGGTACCTGCTGCCCGACGCTGAGCGCAGCACAATGCTCGCCGACCACGGCCGCAAGGGTGCCGCTTTCCGCGGAGCCCTCGCCAACACCGTCTCGGCCTTCGCCCTGGGCGACTACGAGTGGCTGCTGCCGATCGAAAGCGACGAACTGACCGAGCTTGTCGACCTGATGCGCGGGTTGCGCGCGACCGAGGCTCGCCGCCACGTGCGGGAAGAGATCCCGTTCTTCACCGGACGCCGGATCTCCACGGCGGAGCTTGTCGAGGTATTGCAGTAATGGCCCAGTACGACGCCGTTCTGCTGGCCGGTTTCGGCGGCCCCGAGGGCCAGGACGACGTGATTCCGTTTCTGCGCAACGTGACCGGTGGTCGTGGCATCCCCGAGGAACGCCTCGAAGAGGTCGCGACTCACTACCGCCACTTCGGCGGCATCAGCCCGATCAATGACCAGAACCGCGTGCTCAAGGCCGCCCTGCAGGTCGAGATCGACCGTCGCGGCATCGACCTGCCCGTGATCTGGGGCAACCGCAACTGGGCTCCGTACCTGCGCGACACGATCTCCGAGGCCCACGCTGATGGCCAGGACCGTCTGCTCGCGATCGCCACGAGCGCGTACAGCTCCTACAGCGGATGCCGGCAGTACCGCGAAGACTTCGCCGCGGCGCTGACAGACACTGGCCTGAACGGCACGGTGCAGATCGACAAGATCCGCCAGTTCTTTGACCACCCCGGCTTCGTCAACCCATTCATCGTCGGTGTGGCTCAGGGCCTGGAGGCCCTTCGGCAGTCTGTGCCGGGAATCGACACCGAGACTGAGGTCGAGATCTTGTTCTCAACCCACTCGATCCCGATGACGGATGCCAACAAGAGCGGGCCGGCCGAGCGCGGTTTCGGCGAGGGCGGCGCCTATGAGGCGCAGCATCGCGCCGTCGCCCAGGTCATCATGGACGCCCTGGTGTCCCCTGATCTCGACAAGCTCGATCCAAGCGAGTCCAAGGTTCCGCTCAAGACGCCGTGGCAACTCGTGTACCAGTCCCGCAGCGGCCCGCCCAGCATGCCCTGGCTCGAACCCGACATCAACGACGCAATCGCCCTGCTGCCGGCGCGCGGAATCCGTGCCGTGATCATCGTGCCGCTCGGATTCGTGAGTGACCACATGGAGGTCATGTGGGATCTCGACAGCGAGGCGATGGAGACGAGCGAGAAGTTCGGCATTCACGCCGTGCGCGTGCCGACGCCCGGCGTCTCTCCTGACTTCGTCAACGGCCTCGTCGACCTGATCGAGGAACGCCTGAATGACACACCGGCCGAAGACCGACCGGCGATGACCGATCTCGGCCCCTGGTACGACGTGTGTCGCCCCGGCTGCTGCGAAAACGTGCGCCTCGGCTTCAAACCGGCCGTCGCAGGGATGACACCATGACCGTGATTCGCGTGGGAACGCGCGCGAGTGCCCTGGCCCTTGCGCAGACCCAAACCATCGTCAACCGCATCGCCGCCTCGGCCGGAGTGGAGGTAGAAGTCGTGCGCGTCACCACACACGGTGACACGTCGACCGAGTCGCTATCCAGCCTCGGCGGAACCGGTGTGTTCGCGAGCGCCCTGCGTGAAGCGCTGCTGAACGATGAATGTGACGTCATCGTGCACTCGTTCAAGGACCTCCCGACCGCGCTTCACCCGGGTCTCGTCATCGGCGCAACGCCCAAGAGAGCGGATGCCCGCGACGTGCTCTGCGCGCGCGCCGGCTTCACCCTGGACACCCTGCCGGAGGGGGCCCGCGTCGGAACCGGCTCGCCCCGCCGGGTAGCTCAGCTGCTGGCGCGTCGTCCCGATCTGACCGTCGTGGATATTCGCGGCAATATCGACACCCGCATCGGGCGAGTGGCCGAGGGCGACCTCGACGCGGTTGTGTTGGCCGCGGCGGGCCTGGGCCGTCTCGGCCGCCTCGATTCGGCCGCGAGCGACCTTCTCGACCTGTCCGCCTGGCCGACCGCTCCCGGCCAGGGTGCACTCGCCATCGAGGTGCGCGAGGGCAAGCCGGATCGCCAGCTCGGCGTGGCACTGGCCGCAATGAACCACTCAACCACGCAGGCGACGACCACCGCCGAACGGGCCGTTCTGGCCCACCTGGAGGCTGGCTGCGCCGCACCCATCGGGGCGACCGCGGTCGTCGACGACGGTCTGCTCTTCCTCACCGCGACCGTGTACAGTCCGGATGGGTCCCGAACTGTGACCAGTTCGCATGCGGCGACCCCCGATTCCCACTCCGCACCCCATCTTGTTGAAGCCGCGCTCGACGTGGCCGAACGAGTGTCCATAGATCTCCTGGCCGGTGGCGCGGCCGAGTTCGCACCGTTGAAAGCGACAGAGTGACACCGTGACCAATTCACTGACCAAACCCCTCACCGGCTGGCGAGTTCTCGTTCCGCGCGGCGGACCCTGGGGTGACCAAGTGGCCGCGAATCTGCGGGCCAAGGGTGCGCAACCGATCGTTGCTCCTATGATCAACTTCGCCGCGACCGACGACGCTCCTGCCCTCGACGCGGCGCTGACCCGTCTGGCTGCCGGCGACTTTGACTGGATGACCATCACGAGCGCCACAACGGTTGACGTTCTGTCGTCGCACCGCGCCGTCGTCGCGCCCGGAACGCGCATCGCCGCGGTCGGTGAAACAACCGCGGCCGCGCTGGTTGCAGCCGGCTACCATGTGGACATTGTTCCCTCTGAAGATAATTCCGCCCGCGGACTCCTCGAGGAATGGGAGACCGCGACCGCCGGTGTCATCCCGCTGCGCGTGCTGACCCTGCGCAGCGAGATCGCCAAGCCGCTGCTCAGCGAAGGGCTGCGCCGTATCGGCCACGACGTCGAATCGGTTGTGGCCTACCGCACCATCGGTGTGCCGGTCAGCGACCAGGTCGTCGCCGACGTCAAGTCGGGCCTCGTGCACGCCGTTCTCGTGACCAGCGGCAGCGTCGCACGTCAGGTACGTGAACAGTTCGGTGACATTCCCGAACGCACCCTCGTCGCCTGCATCGGCCCGCAGACCGCCAGGGACTCGCGGGCACTCGGACTGCGCGTCGACGTGGTCGCCGACGAGCGTAGTGCTGAGTCCCTTATCGAAGCGCTCGTCGAAGCAGCACTGACGGAAACCCACCAGACGCTCTAACCGGCAAGGTAACGACCGGATAACGACTCATGTGGCCGGGCGGCGTAGGGTGAGGGTGTGATCAAGCCTTTAATCCGCCCACGACGACTGCGCACCAGCGGCGCACTGCGTCGCCTGGCCAGCGAAATTCGTGTTCACCCGGCCGAGCTGGTGCTCCCCATGTTCGTGCGCGAAGGCGATGATACCCGCCCGATCAGCTCGATGCCCGGCGTTGTGCAACACAGCCTCGACAGCGCACGCCGTGCGGTCGTTGAGGCGGCCGAAGCCGGCATCGGCGGCGTCATGCTGTTTGGAGTGCCGGACGTGCGCGATGCGACGGGTACCGGCGCCACCGATCCCAAGGGCATCCTCAACCTGGCTACGCGCGCGCTTGTCGACGAGGTCGGTGACGCGCTCGTCGTGCAGACCGACCTGTGCCTCGACGAATTCACCGACCATGGTCACTGCGGCGTGCTTGCGGCCGACGGCCATGTCGATAACGACGCGACGCTGGAACGCTATCGCGATATGGCGCTGGCCCAGGCAACAGCCGGTTCGGCGCTGCTCGGCCTCTCCGGAATGATGGACGGCCAGGTCGCCGCCGTGCGCGACACCCTCGACGCCAACGGTTTCGAAGACACCAGCGTGCTCGCCTACTCGGCCAAGTACGCTTCCGCCTTTTACGGTCCCTTTCGTGAGGCCGTCGGCTCGACCCTGGTCGGCGACCGTCGCACGTATCAGCTCGACCCGGCCAACCGCCGCGAGGGCGTGCGGGAAGCCCAACTCGACATCGATGAGGGCGCCGACATCGTCATGGTCAAACCGGCCGGAAGTTATCTCGACGTGCTCGCCGAAGTCGCCGCCATGAGCGATATTCCGGTATGGGCATATCAAGTGTCCGGCGAGTATGCCATGATCGAGGCGGCCGCCGCACAGGGCTGGATCGACCGGCGCCGCGCCGTCGAAGAGTCGGTGTTGAGCATCCGCCGGGCCGGCGCCGACGCCGTACTCACCTATTGGGCCGTTGAACTCGCCACTTGGCTCAGGGAGGAGCACGCATGACAGATACGCTTTCGACACCGGTGGCACATCCGGCGTCCCACAATGACGAACTCTTCGATCGCGCTCGCCGCGTGATCCCTGGCGGGGTCAACTCGCCGGTACGCGCTTTCGGTTCGGTCGGCGGCACTCCGCTCTCGCTCGTGAAGGCTGCAGGTGCCTACGTCACCGATTCCGACGGGCGCGAGTATGTCGACCTCGTCAACTCGTGGGGTCCGGCAATCCTGGGCCACGCACATCCCGACGTCATCAAGGCCGTGCAGGATGCCGCCGCCCTCGGGCTGTCCTTCGGCGCGTCGACACCGGCCGAAACCGAACTGGCTGAGCTGGTCGCCGAACGGGTCGGCGCGGTTGAGAAGCTCCGCCTGGTCTCCACCGGTACCGAAGCGACCATGACCGCCATTCGCGTGGCCCGCGGCTTCACCGGCCGCGACCTGCTGATCAAGTTCGCCGGGCACTACCACGGCCATTCCGACGGCCTGCTCGCCCAAGCCGGTTCGGGCCTCGCCACGCTCGCACTGCCGGGCTCTGCCGGCGTGACCGCGGCAACCGCAGCGCAGACACTCGTACTGCCCTACAACGACCTGGGCGCTGTGCGGGCGGCCTTCGAGGCGCACCCGGGCCGCATCGCCGCCATCATCACCGAGGCGGCCGCAGCCAACATGGGCGTCGTTGCCCCCGATGCCGGGTTCAATGCGGCCCTGTCGGCGATCGCACACGCGAACGGCGCGCTGCTCATTCTCGACGAGGTACTCACCGGCTTTCGGGTGAGCCGTTCCGGCTTCTGGGGCCTGGAGACCAGCAGCCTCGAGTCGGCGGGTGAGGAGTTCTACACACCCGATTTGCTCACCTTCGGCAAAATCATCGGCGGCGGTCTGCCCGTTGCTGCCCTCGGTGGTCGTACCGATGTGATGGAATTTCTCGCCCCGACCGGCCCGGTCTACCAGGCCGGCACCCTGTCGGGTAACCCGGTCGCCGTCGCGGCCGGCATCGCGACCCTCAACCTGCTCGACGAGAGCGTCTACGACCGGCTCAACGCCACCGCCACCATCCTCTCCGAAGCGGTCTCAGCCTCGCTCTCCGCCGAGGGCGTTGCCCACCGGGTGCAGCGGGCCGGCAACCTGTTCAGTTTCGTGTTCGGCGACGAGGCGCAGACGTCGGCCCCGCGCACCTACGCCGACGTTCAGCGTCAAGAGACGTTCCGCTACGCACCGTTCTTCCACGCCATGCTCGATGGCGGGGTGTCGCTGCCGCCGAGCGTGTTCGAGGCCTGGTTTGTCTCCGACGCGCACGACCAGAGTGCCATCGGGCGCATCTTCGAGGCCCTGCCCGCCGCGGCCAAGGCCGCAGCCGCAGCTACGCCCGAGGGCTGATCGCTTCGATTGGAGACATCCTGCGCGTGGACGCTATTCCTTTGTGAGGTTCGGACAACGGGTTTTTGGGCGGAACCGGGCAGACTAGAACAATGGCTTCCCTGAGCGTGCACTCCGACCGGCTCGAGATCCACCTGACGCGCGCGGAGAGAACGCTCGCCCTTCGACGCGAGTCGATCGTGGTGCAGCGGAAGAACATTCGCTCGGTGATCATCACCGATGATCCGTGGATCTGGCTGCGCGGCATCCGTGCCCCCGGCTCTATGATTCCGTTGGTCCTGGCCGCCGGAACCTGGAAGTTTCACGGCGGCAAGGACTTCGTCTCGATCAAGCGCCACCGCCCGGCCGTGGTCATCGACCTTGTCGACGAAGAATTCGCCCGCATCATCCTCACCAGCCAGCACGCAATCGATTTCATTGACTCACTCAAGTTGCCGCCTGAAGCGACGGCGGCCGCATCGCCTTTGGCCGATCCGGCCGATCCGGCCGATCCGAGCGATCCGGCCGATCCGAGCGATCCGGCCGATCCGAGCGATCCGGCCGATCCGAGCGACTCAGCGACTAAGCGACTCAGCGACTAGGCGAACACGAACAGTACGAAACCAATCAGCGGCAGTGTTCCCTGGATCAGTGCGCTGCGGGAGTAAGACGGCCCGGAACTGCGCAGCACGAGGGCGGCGAGCACCATCGATCCGGTCGTGAACAACACGAGCGCGAGGCCCGCCGCGGGGATACCACCGAAGAACAAGACGAGGCCGACGACCGCGCCAAGACCCAGGAACAGGTTGTAAAATCCCTGGTTGTAGGCCATTGTCTGGGTAGTGACAGCGTCAGCCTGGCTGGCCACACCGAAGCGTTTCCAGATCGGCGGGCGGGTCCACCACAGGCTCTCCATCGCGAAGATGTAGCCGTGCAGCACGGCGGCGAGCGAAACGAACACAGCAGCAACAATGGCCATGTCCGCAGCCTATGCCCCGATCGGCTGCACTAGGTGACGTCCTTCTGCCAGCTCACGGCGAAACCGATCACGGTCGCCACCACGGCATAGCCGAGCAGGACCAGGCCGCCCTGCCACCAGTCGAGTGGTGCGGCGCCGGCCGGGTTCGCCGTGGTGAAGATGCTCGCGCCGACGAGGGCATCGGAGGCGGCACCGGGCAGAAAGTTGCCGATCTTCGCGGTGACCTCGAGGAACGACGCTGCCACCCGCAGCAGCGGCTCGACGAACTGGGTGAAGGCGAGCACGATGACGATGGCGGCGACCTGGTTCGGTACGAGTGCGCCGAGACCGACGCCGATCGCCGCCCACAGGCCCATGGCAAGCAGCGTGCGCCCCACCATCAGCCAGGTCTCCGGGTCCTGAAGCAGCGCGTCGACACCGAACGCGCTCAGCACTCCACCTCCGATACCGACGGATGCCGCCAGAGCGACGATCCCGAAGCCCGCGCCGATCAGAGTGAGGGTGACAGTTTTGGCCCCGAGCACCATGCCGCGGCGCGGGGTGGCCAGAAAGGTCGGGGTGAGGGTCTGGTGGCGAAACTCGCCGGTCGTTGCGAGGGCTCCGAGCAGCACCGGAAAGACGTAGCCGACCGAGGACGCGAAGCTGTAGATGAGCGGTGGGATGCTGCCGAGGCCGGCCGCCCCGCCACCGGTATTCACCGTATCCGTGCTGATCACACCGGTCTGAATTCCGGCAAACAGCGCCCCGAGGCCGCCAGCGAGCAGGGCGATGTAGCAAAAGAGCACGGTGGCGAGAATCCACCAGAGGCGAGTGGTGAAAATCTTGGCGAATTCGGCCGAGACTGACCGGAGGAACGTAGTCATAGCGAGTGGCTCCCACCGACGAGGGCGAGAAACGCGTCTTCGAGGCCGGCCCTTTGCCGATGCAGCGCGCTCAGCTCGACCCCGGCCGTGAATGCCACGTGGCCGAGCAGGGCGGCGTCCGGCGTCGCCGCCAGCAACCCGGTGCGGCCGAGTGAAAAGGCGATACCGGCCGCAGTGAGTGCCGCGGCGAGGGCGTCGCGGTCGGGAGAATCCACGACAGTCTGGGGGGACGCTGTCGCATCGAGGCTGGAGAGCGGCCCCAGGTGCACGAGCTCACCGCGAGCGATGATGACAACATCATCGACGCTTTGCTGAACCTCGGAAAGAAGATGGGAACTTACCAGGACGGTGCGACCCTCCGCGGCCATCTCGCGTAGAAACCCACGAATCCAGCGGATACCCTCCGGGTCCAGCCCGTTGATCGGCTCGTCAAGCACCAGCACGCCCGGGTCGCCGAGCAGAGCATAGGCCAATCCGAGGCGTTGGCGCATGCCGAGCGAGTAGCCGCCGACCCGCTGGGCGGCATGGGCGGCGAGCCCCACCTGGGTGAGCACCTCCATGACTCTGGTGCGGGGCAGTCCGGCAGCGATCGCGTAGACGCCGAGGTGGTTGCGGGCTGTGCGGCTGGGGTGAAAACTTGCGGCTTCGAGGGCTGCGCCCACAGTGCGCAGCGGATGCGGCAGGTTGCGGTAGCGCACGCCGCCGAATGTGGCCGTGCCGCTACTGGCTCCGACCAGTCCCAGAAGGATGCGCAGGCTCGTCGTTTTTCCGGCGCCGTTCGGCCCGAGAAACCCGGTGACACGGCCGGGTTCGACGGTGAAGGAGAGGTCGTTGACCGCCGCGACACCGCCAAAACGCTTGGTGATGTTCTTGAATTCGATGACAGTGCCGGTAGGCATGAAACTCCCCTCGGTAATACGTCTCACCCTATTGCCCGACCGGCTGTTTTGCATCGCCGACCGGGTCTTAAATCTTGGGGACCTCGGCGTGCCTCGCGCAGGCCGGCGCCGCAGTGGCGACACACTCAGCACAGACCACGAGTTGTTCCCGGCAGGAGGCGTCACGGCAGTTGAGCATGTTCCTGGTGGGGGTGGCACAGACCTGGCAGGTACCGAGCACGACAGCGCCAGGGGCGAAGTCGATAGACATGCGCTGATCGAAGACATAGAGCGAACCGGACCACAGGCCTTCGTTGCCGAACTCCTCGCCGTAGCGCACGATTCCACCGTCGAGCTGGTACACCTCGCCGAAACCCCGCGACTTCATGAGGCCGCTCAGTACCTCACAGCGGATGCCGCCGGTGCAGTAGGTCACGACCGGCTGGCCCTTGAGATGGTCATACTTGCCGCTGTCCAGTTCGGCCACGAACTCGCGGGTGTTGGACACATCGGGCACGACCGCGTCTGGGAAATGGCCTATCTCGGCTTCGAATCGGTTGCGTCCGTCGAAGAAGACGACGTCGTCGCCACGCTTGGCGACGAGCTCGTTGAGCTCGGCCGGTTGCAACCGGGTGCCGCCGCCGATGACTCCGCTCGCATCCACCTGAAGCTCGCCGGGGGAGCCGAAGCTGACAATTTCGTCGCGCACCTTGACCACGAGTTTCGGAAAATCCAGGCTCTGGCCGTTCTCGTCGAGGCCGGTGCCCGCACTGAACTTGAAATCGATGTTCTTGAACGCCGGGTAGTCGCGGGTTCTCCGGATGTACTTCTTGATCGCGGGAAGATCGCCGCCGACCGTGCCGTTCAGCCCGTCCGTCGAGATCAGGATGCGCCCGCGCAGCCCGAGCCCCGCGCACAGGTCGCGCTGCCAGAGCCGGACCGCCTCCGGATCGGCCAGCGGCGTGAAGATGTAAAAGAGCAGGATCTTCGGAATGGCCATGGGTCCATTTTACGAGAGCGCGCGTAGGCTGGCCGCACTGACAGTGCCGCAACAACACGGCACCACCAAGGAGGCTCTGTGACCCACGATCCGCTCGCCCGCTTCGGCGAGGTGCCCCAGTTCTCGCTCACGAGCACCGATATGACCGATGGCGGCCCGTTGCGGCCGGCCCAGTATGGCGCCGACGCCGGGGGCGAGGATCTCTCCCCGCAGCTGTCCTGGTCGGGTTTCCCCGCCGAAACCCAGAGTTTCGCGCTGACCGTGCACGACCCTGACGCTCCGACCGGTTCGGGATTCTGGCACTGGGCCGTGGCGAACCTGCCGATTTCGGCCACCGACCTGCTCGCCGGGGCCGCGGGGGGCTCCCTGCCCGACGGCTCACTCACCCTGCCGAACGAGCTGCGCCTGACCTCGTTCACCGGGGCCGGACCGCCGCCCGGTACCGGCACTCACCGATACCAGTTCATCGTGCACGCGGTCGATGTGCCGATGCTCGACCTCGACCCACAGTCAACGCCAGCCGTTCTTGGCTTCAACCTGCACTTTCACACGCTCGCGCGTGCGGTGTTGGAGGCGACCGGAGTCGCAGGCGGGGCTTCCATTAACTGATATCCGGTCGGGGACGCCCTCCTGAAACCGGGAGTTACCCCCCAAACGGGGTGTTTCCCAGCGAACCCCCCGGGGAGCTGACTTACTCTCACGCAGTGAGTAACACCAGAAATTCGTTCGACACCGTTCGTCCCACTCCCCGCTCTCTCCCCGCACAGCAGCCCGAGTCCAGCCCCGCACGCGCGCATCAGTCGGCATCAGCCTGGCTGCACGGTATCCGGTTGCATGCCGACGGCGTGACCGTTGACCGGTCTGCCCACCGGGAGACGGGCATCCGGCGCCTGCCTGTCTGGGCTTGGCGCGCCTTGATGCTGCGGCGCGAGACACCGGTGCACAAATTCAACCTGAACCCGATCGACACTGTTATCTACACCCGTGACGTCGATTATGTCGGTGACGGCCAGAAGAATCACCGCCTTGATGTTCTCGTTCCCAAGCGAGACCCTGACGCTGTCGCTGAACCCCTGCCGGTCTACGTGTACTTTCACGGCGGCGGCTGGACCTCGGGGGACAAAGACCCACTGACCAAGTACTGCGCGAGCCAGGCCGCCGAGGGCATGATCGTGGTCAACGCCAACTACCGCATGGCCACGCGGTTTCAGATGGGGCACATGATGCAGGACGGCAACGCGGTGCTCGACTGGGTCGCCCGCAATATCGCCGCGTATGGGGGAGACCCCACCCGCATCGTGCTCGGCGGTGACTCCGCCGGCGGACATATCGCCGCGCTGCTTACCGCGTCGACCTATGAGCCCGAGCTCGCCGAGCACTATGACATTCATCCCCCGATTGCCGCCCGCGATCTGCGCGGCCTGGTGCAACACTGCAGCATTGCCGACTTTTCGGTTCTGTTCGATCGCGGGTTCGTGTTGAGCCTCAACTTCGTGCGGATGCTGCTGCCCGAGCGGGGCCGCGGCCTGCACTTGCGCACGGCGGCGCGTTTCATGTCGCCGATTGAGTGGCTCGATCGGGGTTTTCCGCCGGTCTTCGTCACCACATCGGAGCGCGATTACTTCTATCGCGCCAACCTCAATTTCATCGAAGCACTGCGGGCACGGGCTATCAAGGTCGACACCCTGATCTATGGCCGGCGCAACGTCAATACCAAGCACACCTGGCAGCAGGACGACTCGCATCCGGAATCGCAGGAGGTCTACCGGCGCCTCGGCGCCTTCGTGCGTGCCGTCGCGCCGCGCGCGGTCGCCATCGCCTGAGTCGGCGACTGTGCCGATCGTGCACGCAAGACTCTGGTGGGCAGCGGATGCTGGTGCACCCCCACAACGAATGTCCCGCTGACCCATCGCTTCGTTAGCATCGTAACGTGCATATGTTCTTCAGAACTCTCCTTCACGTCTTGCTGTCGAAGTTCGGGCCGCGACTCGGTCACTTCGACGTTGCGCGCACCAATTTCGTGACCATGCCGACCGACCAGGATATTTTGCGGCACATGAACAACGGGGTCTACCTGTCGATCATGGACGTGGCCCGCTTCGACCTGCTGCACCGCACCGGCATCTGGGCCATCTTCCAGGAACGCGGCTGGTACCCCGTTGTCGTCTCCGAGACAATCAGTTTTCGGAAGTCGCTCACGGTCGGCCAGAAGTTCACCGTCGAGTCGCGCATCCTCGGCTTCGACGAAAAGGCCGTCTATGTCGAGCAACGCTTCGTGCGACCCGATGCCGACGGCGTACTGGAAATTTACGCTCACGGGTACATTCGCGGCCGTTTTCTCAAGCGCACGGGTGGTGTCGTCACGATCGACGAATTGCTCGACGCAGTCGGTGTTGCCCCCGACAACCTGACCGTTCCTGAGTGGCTGCTCGAGTGGAGCCGCAACGCCGCGGCACCGGCCACCCGTGCCCCCGCGCCGAGCATCTGGCCCTGACTGATTCCACCCGTACCGGTGTTACCTGCTCCAGTACGGTTCCGGGAGACGGGAGACGGGAGACGGGAGACGGGGGACTCGGGCTCAGGCGGTGCGCACCGGAACGATCATGTCCTTGTAGAACTGGGCCTGCGCCGGATAGTAGTGTTCCCATTCCGGCACCGGCAGGCCGGCGCGTGAGGCGACCAGGCGATCGAGGTAGTAGTCCCAGCCGGGGCCGACCGTCGCGGCCTCTGACGCCGACCGCAAGCGCTGTCCGAACGTCAGGTTCGTCATACCGTCGCCCTCGACCAGGTGAAACAGTGCCCGCCAGGAATCTTCTCCCTCGCCGAAATCACCGTGAAACCGGTGTGGGGCCTGGCATTCCCGAATGCTCACGTATTCCCACCGGGCTTCCGGTTCCGCCGTCATCCTAAATTTGACGGCGCCCGTAGCCGGTGATCCGGTATAGGTGCCGATCCACTTCTCGAGTTCGGCGGGGCGGGTCATACTCGCCCACACCTGTTCGATCGGCGCGTTGAACAGCCGATTGAGAATGAGATACAGGCCATCCTCGCGGTGAACGAGGCGTCCGGTGGGCTTGGCTGACATTGGTGACCTCCACTATGAGCGAAACGTGAGTCTTAACTCAGGCTAGGCCACTTCGAGCCCCTCGGCTACAGCGAAGAAACCCTCGTGAACGGCCCGTGCGAGCGTGTACCCATGAGAGCGCTCACCCTGCTCCAATGTCGGGCATGGGTTCGCTCAGGCTTTGACCTCGCCTGCCCGTCACAGTGCATTTACCTGCGAGTCACCTGAGACCGCTACACAGGCAGGTATCCATTGTCTGTCCCAGGAGGACCACAGCATGAGCGCCTTTCGACGCCCCGCACGCCCCCGAATACCCATCATCACCCTGGCCGTCGCGGCCTGCGCTGCACTCGCGGCGGCACCACTCGTGTCGGCGGTGCCGTCGGCATCCGCTGCCATCGTCGCCGCTCCGATCACCGCATCGGGCACCGACCCCTATTTTGAGATGGTGCCGCTCGGCAGCTACGAGACCGGTACCTTCGACCAGTCGGCCGCCGAAATCGTGACGTATCACGCCGCCAGCCAGCGTCTCTTCGTGGTCAACGCGGCCCAGGGCGCGGTCGATGTGTTGAGTATCAGCGACGCGACCGCCCCCGCCAAGGTATTCGCGCTCACGGCCGAGGGAGCCGCGATTGACGGCGGCAGTGAGGTGATTCCGGCCGGATCGACTGCCAATTCGGTCGCCGTACGAGCCGATGGCCTCGGCGCGATGGCCATCGAATCACCGACCAAAACGAATGCCGGTTGGCTGGTCTTCTTCGACGCCAACGCCGCAGAGCCAGCTGTTCTCGGCGCGGTCACGGTCGGCGCGCTGCCCGACATGGTGAGCATGTCGGTTGACGGCGGTTACGCCGTTGTCGCCAACGAGGGCGAGCCGAACGACGCATTCGACGTCGACCCTGAAGGGTCGGTCAGCGTCGTCACGCTGCCGGAAACGCTGAGTGTGCCGACCCCGTCGGCCGTCGCAACCGCCGACTTCCACGCCTACGAGGTTGGCGGCTCGAAGACGTTGCCGACCGATGTGCGTATCTTTGGACCGACCGTGAACACCGACTTTCCAGTCTCGGCTAACCTCGAGCCCGAGTATGTCGCGATCGACGGTCTCACCGCCTACGTCGCCCTGCAGGAGGCTAACGCCGTCGCGGTCGTCGACCTGGCCTCTGCCGCAGTCACCGACGTCTGGCCGCTCGGTTTTCAAGACCACGGTCTGGACGGTAACGGCATCGACGCCTCCGACAAGGACGACAGCATCAACATCCTGACCTACCCCGGTCTCAAGGGCATGTACATGCCAGACGGCATCAACGCCTACACGGCAGACGACGCGACCTACCTCGTCACCGCGAATGAGGGCGATGCCCGTGAATGGGGCGACTACGCCGACGGTGAGCGCGCAGAGGATCTCACGATCTGCACCGACAGCGCCCTCTTCGGCAAGAATACCGATGCCGAAATGGGCCGTCTGAACGTCTCCATCGAAGACGGCTACAACGCCATCGACAGCTGCTACGACGAGCTCTACTCCTTCGGCTCGCGCTCCTTCTCGATCTGGAACACCGATGGCACGCAGGCCTTCGACTCCGGTGACGACTTTGAGCAGATCACCGCCGCGGCCAACCCCGGCTTCTTCAACTCGGACCACAGCGAGTCCAACCTCGAGGGCCGCAGCGACAACAAGGGTCCGGAGCCGGAGAACCTCGCTATCGGACAGATCGACGGCCGCACGTATGCGTTCATCGGCCTCGAACGCGTTGGCGGCATCATGGCCTACGACATCACCGACCCGACCAACGCCCAGTTCGTTACCTACCTCAACAACCGTGACTTCCAGATATCGGTGGAGGACTCCACCGACGTAGCCACCGACCTGCCGCTTGCCGGCGACCTCGGCCCAGAGGGGGTCACCTTCATCTCCGCCGCAGACTCACCGACCGGTGAGCCGATGCTCGCCGTGGGCAACGAGGTCTCGGGAACCACCACGATCTTCGCGATCAACACCATTCCGGCGCCGGCTGACACCGAGCTCCAGATTCTGGGCATCAACGACTTCCACGGTCGTCTTGAAGCGGATGCGTACAACAAGCAGGGCGGCGCCGCCGTCCTGGCCGGAGCCGTCGCGCAGTTGAAAACCGAGAACCCGAACACCCTGTTCGTGTCTGCCGGCGACAACATCGGCGCTTCCACCTTCACGTCCTTCTCGCAGCAGGACGAACCGACCATCGACGCCCTGCTCGCTGCCGGCCTCGACGCATCCGTTGTGGGAAATCACGAGTTCGACGCAGGCTGGGACGACCTCGAGAACCGGGTCAGGTCGTCGTTCGGTGACCCGCGCTATGCACTGGGTGCCAACGTCTACCTCACGGGCACGAAGACGCCCGCCCTCGACGAATATTGGGTCAACGAGGTCGACGGCGTACGCGTCGGTTTCATCGGTACCGTCACCGAGCAGACCGCGTCGATGGTCTCCCCGGCCGGCATCGCCGACGTTGAGTTCGGCGACCAGCTCGAAGCCGCCAATCGGGTGGCCGCGCAGCTGCACGACGGCAGCGACGGCAACGGCGAAGCCGACGTCATTGTGCTGCTCACCCATGAGGGCGGCGTCGGCACCGATTGCGCCGCGATCGGCGAGGCCGACAGCCTGTACGGCGACCTGATCCGCGGAGCATCGTCGGACATCGACGCGATCCTCTCCGGCCACACCCACGCTGCCTACAACTGCTCGTACCCGGTCGACGGCTGGACGGCTGGGCTCGAACGCCCGGTTCTGCAGAGCGGGCAGTACGGCATGAACCTCGACCAGGTGAACATGACCGTCAACCCGACCACCAAGTCGGTCGTGTCGATCAGCAGCGCACTGCTGCCCCTGCACGACGGCACCGCCGGTCTGTACCCGGCCGACCCGGCCGTCGCCCAGATCGTGTCGGATGCCGTCGAGCAGGCCGACATCGTCGGTTCCGTCGACGTTGGGGCGATCAGCTCCGACATCACCAGGGCCGACGGCGGAGCCGACCGCGGCTCGGAGTCGACCCTCGGAAATCTCGTCGCCGACATTCAGCTCTGGGCTACCTCGAACGCAGCATTCGGCGGCGAACCGGCCGAGATCGCGTTCATGAACCCGGGCGGCGTGCGCGACGACCTGCTCCATGGTTCGGACGGGCGGGTCACATACAAACAGGTGGCCAACGTGCAGCCTTTCGCCAACACTCTCGTCACGATGGACCTCACCGGCAGCCAGCTGCGCGCACTGCTCGAGGAACAGTGGCAGCCTGACGGCTCATCGCGGGCCAAGCTGCACCTGGGCGTTTCGGAAGGATTCAGCTACCTGTACGAGCCGACCGCAGCCCGAGGCGAGCACGTGGTCGGCATGACGCTCAACGGTATTGACGTGGCTCCGACCGACGTGTTCCGCGTCGCAACGAACTCGTTCCTGGCTTCCGGCGGCGACAACTTCACGACCTTCGCCGCGGGAAGCGACGCGACCGACACCGGCCAGGTTGACCTCTCGGCGACCGTGGAGTACTTCAAGATGCACGCGCTCGTCGACCCCGCCCCGCTCGGCCGCGCCGTGCTGGCCGGCACCGACTGGGCCAGTATCGACGTCGGTGACGCCGTCTTCGCCCCCGGCGAGAAGTTCAGCGTCACGGTGTCCGGGCTCAACCCCGGCCAGAAGATCACCGGCACGCTTCACTCCACGCCGGTGAACCTCGGCACCTTCGCGGCGAACTCCGCCGGAGTCGTCAGCTTCTCCGCGGTGATCCCTGCCGACACAACCGTTGGTGCTCACTCGCTTGTGATCAGTGCGGTCGGGCTCGAGCCGATCACGGTGGCAGTAACAGTGGCAGCAACCGCCGCCGCGGCCGTGAGCAGCACGAGCGCCGTGGGCGCCATCCCGGCGCTCGGTGTCGATCTGGCCCCGGCCGGCGTCGCCGCGCTGCTCCTGCTGCTCGGCGGAAGCCTGCTCCTGGCACGTCGCCGCCGGCAGGACCTGCCAGCCTAACGTTTCACAGACGGAGGCCCGGTGGCCCGCCACCGGGCCGCAGGTTCGAAGAATCAGCGGCGGACGCTCGGTCAGGTCGGGTCGAGGGATTCGAACGGACGCGGCGGCTGAAGCGGGTCGGACTCGGTGGGCAAGGCCACCTTGCTCACCGCCCGGTCGAGGGCATCACGCATCGCGACCACCCCGGGGCGCTGAGCGCTCGACCGCCGAGCGGCCGAGAACAGGGTGCGGTGCGGGGTGCCCGGCAGATCGTGCAGCTGAGCGGCAGGCATGCGACCGGCCCAGACCAGGTCGGGCAGAATGCCCACCGCATTGCCCGATTCAATCAAGCGGATGTGGGCGATCAGGTCAGCGGTTTCAAACCGCACGTCGGGGTCGAACCCGGCCGAGCGGCACAGTTGCGTTGCCCACTGCCGCGACGCGGTACCGACCGGCTCCATGACCCAGGGCAGCCCGGCCGACTCCTCCAGGGTCGCCGCGGTTACCCGCGCCGTATCTTCCGGTGGCACCGCGAGCCGCAGGGCATCCGTTGCGAGGTTGACCCGGTCAAGATCGGGCCAGTGCGCGCGTGTATGGCCGGGGTACTGTTCGGCGAGCACGAGGTCGAAGTCGCGCGCGGCCACCTCGAACAGGCCGCGCTCGGGTTCCCGCTCGGTCACCTCGACCCGCAGTGCCGGGTAGTCCTCGGCCAGATAGGTGAGCGCCCGCGGAATCACGGCGAGGGCTGCCGACTGAAAAACGGCCACCCGCACGGTGCCAGACACCATCGTCGTACTGGCACGCAGGTCGGCTTCAGCTAATTCGAGGCGCTCCAGCACATGGGTCGTGTGCTCGACCAGAATTTCAGCTTGCGCCGTGAGCTGCACGCGGCGGCCGACCTTCTTGAGTAGGACGACGCCGGCCTCTTTTTCGAGAAGAGCGAGCTGCTGCGACACCGCGGAGGGACTGTAGGCCAGGGCCTCGGCGACACCGGCGAGAGTGCCGCGAATCTTCAGCTCGCGCAGCATCCGCAGCCGCCTGACATCCAGCATCCGCTGCTCCTTACACCCATTTGCACACAGAAAACCGATCCGTTAGAAATTGTAACGAATACTCTGCATAAACAATTGCTTTTGCTAAATATAGGCTGGTATCAGACTTGAACCACCAGAGCTTCCCACCGCGAACGAAAGACTAGTCTCGTGACCATGACCCACGCCTCCACCCGCCCGGACAACGAAGAATTCAGCTCGGAGGTCGTCACGCTCGTCAAGAAATGGCTAGACGAGAGCGCCACTATTCCCGCGGATGCCGCGGCCGAACGGCTCGCCGGCGTGCTCAAGGATCCGAACGGCCTGGATTTCACTGTCGGCTTCGTCGACGGCGTCATGCGCCCCGAAGACAAGATGGTTGCCGGGTACAGCCTGCAGAAGGTCGCCAAGAAGGCGCCAGCTTTTCTGCCGCCGCATATGCGCGCTGCTATCGGTCTCGGCGGAATTCTCGGACCGGTGCTGCCCTGGGTCGTTATCCCCGCAGCCCGAGCCGTGCTGCGCCAGATGGTCGGCCACCTCGTCGTCGACTCCACCCCCGACAAGCTCGGCCCGGCACTCGTGCACTTGAAAGAGGACGGCAACCGCCTCAACATCAACCTGCTCGGCGAGTCAGTGCTCGGCGAAAAGGAAGCGACCGAACGCCTCGAAGGCACCCGGCGCATCCTCGAACGTCCCGATGTGGACTACGTCTCGATCAAGGTGTCGTCGATCGCCAGCCAGCTGTCAATGTGGGCTTTCGACGAGACAGTCGTCCGTGTGATCGAACGACTGACGCCGCTGTTTGAGTTCGCCGCGGCATCCCCGACTCCGAAGTTCATCAACCTCGACATGGAGGAATACCGCGACCTCGACCTCACCATTGCGGTGTTCGAGGGACTGCTCGACCAGCCGCAGCTCGCCCAGCTCGAGGCCGGTATCGTGCTGCAGGCGTACCTTCCCGACGCCCTCAGCGCCATCCAAGGACTCACCCACTGGGCCCAGAAACGGCGCGCCGCCGGCGGAGCGCCGATCAAGGTTCGCCTGGTCAAGGGTGCCAACCTCGCCATGGAGCACGTCGACGCCGCCGTGCACGACTGGCCGCTCGCCACGTTCTCGAGCAAGCAGGAAAGCGACACCAACTACAAGCGCGTGCTCGACTGGGCGCTCACCCCGCAGAACACCGACGCGGTCAAGCTCGGCATCGCCGGCCACAACCTCTTTGACGTGGCCTGGGCGCACCTGCTCAGCGTCGCCCGCGGCGTCGACGACCGGGTCGAGTTCGAGATGCTGCTGGGCATGGCCACCGGCCAGGCGCAGGCCGTTCGCAAGGACGTCGGACAGCTGCTGCTCTACACGCCCGTCGTGGACCCCGCAGAGTTCGACGTGGCGATCAGCTACCTGATTCGCCGGCTCGAAGAGAACGCGAGCCAGGAAAACTTCATGTCGGCCGTGTTCGAGCTGACCAGCAACCCCGAGCTGTTCGACCGGGAGAGGGTCCGCTTTCAGGCCTCTCTCGACGCCCTCGACGACCGGGTGCCCACCCCCAACCGTGTGCAGGACCGCTCGAGCAGCTACGACCTCGACCGGCTCGCCGCTGCCCATACGGATGCGCGCAGCCTTGACGCCGAGGCAACCGACGACGACGACCCACAACTGACCGGCGCTCTGCTCGGCATCACGCGCGGTTCGGTGCCCTCGCACTCCACCTTCCGCAATGAGCCGGACACCGACCCGTCGGTGCCCGCCAACCGCGCCTGGGGCCGGGCCATCCTCGCCCGCGCCGATGCGTCGACGCTGGGCACCGACACGATCGAAGCCGCCGCCGTACCCGATGAGGCCGCCCTCAACGCCATCATCGCGGCTGCGGTGACCGCCGGAGCCGCCTGGGGACAGAAGACGGGCGCCGAACGCGCTGCCGTACTGCACCGCGCTGGACTCGCGCTTGCCGCCAACCGCGCCCGCCTGATCGAGGTCATGGTGAGTGAGTGCGGCAAGACCCTCATCGAGGGTGATGCCGAGGTGAGCGAGGCAGTGGACTTCGCCCACTACTACGCGGAGCGTGCCAAGGATCTCGACCACGTACAAGGCGCCATCTTCGTGCCCTCGGAGCTCATCGTGGTCGCCCCGCCGTGGAACTTCCCCACCGCCATCCCCGCCGGGGGCGCACTGGCCGCCCTCGCCTCCGGCGCCGGCGTTGTCATCAAGCCCGCCACGGTAGCCCAACGCACCGGCGCTGTCGTCGTCGAGGCGCTCTGGGAGGCCGGCATTCCGCGTGATCTGCTCGCGCTGGTCAACCTGCCCCACCGCGAGCTCGGTGCCAAACTCATCGCGCACCCCGCCGTGAACCGCGTCATTCTCACCGGGGGTTACGAGACGGCCGAGCTGTTCCGCTCGTTCCGCCACGACCTTCCGCTGCTCGCCGAAACCAGCGGTAAGAACGCCATAATCGTGACCCCCTCGGCCGACCTCGACCTCGCGGCCGCGGACGTCGTGAAGAGTGCGTTCGGCCACGCCGGCCAGAAGTGCTCGGCGGCCAGTCTCGTCATTCTGGTCGGGTCGGTCTCGAAGTCACCGCGATTCCTCGGCCAGCTGGTCGACGCGGCGACCTCGATCGAGATCGGACAGGCCAATGACCCGGTCACCCAGATGGGCCCGATCATGTCCCCGGCTGATGGCAAACTGCTGCACGCCCTCACCACCCTCGGTGCCGAAGAGACCTGGCTGGTCGAGCCCAAGCAGCTCGACGACACCGGCAAGCTCTGGTCGCCGGGCATCCGCACCGGCGTCGCGCCCGGATCGTACTTTCACCTCACCGAATTCTTCGGTCCGGTGCTCGGCGTGATGCACGCGCGCAACCTGGAAGAAGCCATCCGGTTGCAGAACGCGGTCGACTTCGGCCTCACCAGCGGGCTGCACTCGCTCGACGCTGACGACGTGGCCCTCTGGCTGGACACAGTTGAAGCCGGCAACCTCTACGTCAACCGCGGCATCACCGGCGCCATCGTGCAGCGCCAGCCGTTCGGCGGCTGGAAGCGTTCAGCCGTCGGTGCCGGCACCAAGGCCGGCGGACCGAACTACCTGCTCGGCCTCGGCAGCTGGGTCAACGAACCGGGCCGCAACAGCTCGACGCTGCACCTGCGCGGGCTCGAGCAGCGCGTCACCGACCTCATCGAGGCCAGCCAGCCGTTCCTCGACTACGCCGACTTCGATGTGCTGCGCCGCTCGGCCGTGAGTGACGCCCTGGCCTGGCGCGAAGAATTCAACGTCGTGCGCGACGAGACCGGCCTCGTCCTGGAGCGCAACCTGTTCCGCTATCGTGCGTTGCCGGTCTCCGTGCGACTGACCGAATCCGGCACACTGGCCCAGTTGCTGCGAGTGATCGCCGCCGCCACCCTGTCGACGTCCCGCTACGACGTCTCGAGCAGCATCCCGGTGCCGCCCGCCGTGCGCAATATCCTCGCCGAACGCGAGATTCCGGTCTTCATCGAGAGCGACCGGGAATGGCTGGATCGCGCGCGTTCCGGCGGTATCACGTCCAGTCGTGTGCGCCTTATCGGTGGCGACCCGGCGCTGGGAGCACGGGCCGAGGCTTCCGCTCTCGCCGATGCCATCAGCGGCAGCCCGGATATCGCCGTGTACTCGAACGCCGTCACCCAGGCCGGTCGCATCGAGGTGCTGCCGTTCCTGCGGGAGCAGGCCATCTCGATCACCGCCCACCGGTTCGGCAACCCGAGCACGCTTTCCGACGGCCTGATCTAGCCCGGAACGGCACGCAACCGCGGAGATCGCTGGCCGAACCGCCCCGAATCATAATTCGAGGGCGGTTTCGGCGCAATCTCCGCGGTACTGAGAGGTTTTACGGGCATGAGCGCCGACCAGCGCGAGGGCGTCCAGCACACGTGCGGCTTACATACAGTTTTGTGGAGCAAACTCCTATGGGCCGTATGATTGCCGCTGTCCACAATTCGACAGGGGTCCACGCTTGAACGGAAACGCGACGACGACGCACCGAAACGTCGCTTTGTTGTCGGTCACCAGCCGGATGGCGCCCCTCGTCACGACGTCTGAAGAAATCGACCGACGTTTGAAGCCGGTATTGGCGCGACTCAAACTGCCCACCGGGCTACTCCAACGGGTGGCCGGCGTCTACGAGCGCCGCAATTGGGGCCCGAACGAGACCTTTGACGACGCAGCGGTCAAGGCCGGCAAGGTTGCGCTGCGCGAGGCCGGCATCAAACCGAGCGATGTGGGCCTGCTCATCAACACCTCGGTCACCCGCAAGCACCTCGAACCCTCCGTGGCCGTGCGCATCCACCACGGTCTCGGCCTGCCCTCGTCGGCCATCAACTTCGATATCGCGAACGCCTGCCTTGGCTTCGTGAACGGCATGACGCTCGCCGCGCAGCTCATCGACTCCGGACAGATCAAGTACGCCGTGATCATCGACGGCGAAGATGCCGACGAGATCCAGAGCAACACGATCGATCGCCTGGGCCGTCCCGGTATCAAGCGCAAAGACTTCATGAGCGAGTTCGCGAGCCTGACCCTCGGTTCCGGCGCGGCCGCCGCCGTGCTCGGCCCCGCGGATGCCCATCCTGGCGGACACCGTATCCTCGGCGGCGTCACCCGCGCTGCCACCCAGTTCAACGGACTGTGCGTCGGCAGTGTCGACGGCATGTTCACCGACGCCAAGGCACTGCTCAAGGGCGGCATGGAACTGGTCGTCTCGGCCTGGACCGAAGCCAAACGCGACTGGAGCTGGTCGAACATGGACCGGTACATCGTGCACCAGGTCTCTGACGTGCACACCAACGCCATCGTCAAGGCGACCGGCATGGACAAAACCAAGGTGCCGCTGACCTATCCCACGCTCGGCAATGTGGGCCCGGCATCGATTCCGATCACGCTCTCGC
>Ga0307486_1000951_pt1 | contig 23991 bp, 21 predicted proteins | sample CBIW02metaG_FD_203663 | JGI IMG/M metagenome (GOLD analysis project Ga0307486, IMG submission 203663) | Sea-ice brine microbial communities from Beaufort Sea near Barrow, Alaska, United States - CBIW 0.2 | ecosystem: Environmental > Aquatic > Marine > Coastal | place: USA: Alaska | collected...
AGTCGGAGTGCTCGCCCGAGATGCTCCGAAAATACTCGACCAGGCCATCACCGGCTTCGGGCATATTCAAGACCTCGGCGTTTCCGTCGACCTGAATCCACGCGCCGTCCCAATCGTCGGAGAGCACTACAACGCTTGCCCGCTCATCCCTCCCGAGATTGCGAATCTTGGCCCGGGCCGGATACGACGAAATGACAATGCGCCCATCCGGGTCGACTCCGCCAGACACCGGAGAAATCTGCGGGCGACCATCGTGCCGGGTGGTGGCCAGCAGCATGTGGTGCCGCGGCCGCACGAAGGCGAGCATTTGGGCGAGTTCGGCCGTGGTGTTGGTTGCAATCGCTCGAGTCATGCGTCAAGGCTACGCGACGGCCGGGTGGCCTTCGAAGCTGCTGTCGCACACAGCGCCTTCGCTAGACTGGGCCGAGGTCCAGCTCGATGCCCGCATCGATCCAAAATCGACAACCGCATCGTCGCGGAAAGGTCTTATATGCCCAATACTGACGCGATCGATACGCCCTCGTCCAGCCCAGCAGCATCCGCCGTGAACGAGCCCGACGTGCTGCTCTACCGCGATGGGCCACTGGCTCGCATTGTTTTGAACCGGCCGAAGGCGCTGAACGCGCTAACCCACCCCATGATTTGTGAGATTGCTGCGGCCCTCACCGAGTGGGCCGACGACTCCGACGTGCACACCGTGCTGCTCACCGGCAGCGGCGACCGCGCCCTCTGCGCCGGCGGCGATATCGTGTCAATTTACCGCGATGCCCGCAGCAATCCCAACGAGAATGCCCAGTTTTGGGCCGATGAATACACGCTGAACGCACAAATAAAGCGCTATGCCAAACCGTATATTGCGCTTATGGATGGCATCGTGCTTGGTGGGGGAGTGGGCGTGAGCGGCCACGCCTCGCACCGCGTTGTCACCGAACGCACCAGGCTCGGCATGCCCGAGACGACCATCGGTTTCGTGCCCGACGTGGGCGGAACCTACCTCTACTCCCGCGCCCCCGGCGAGATCGGCACCCACCTCGCCCTCACTGGCGCGATGATGACTGGGGCGGATGCCATAGCCCTCGGCCTCGCCGACTTTTTCGTTGATTCGGCCGAGCTCGACAGCCTCATCGACGCCTTGACGCGCATGCCTGCTGCCGCCGCGATCGCCCAGCATGCGGCGGTGACCGTGCCGCCGGCGCCCCTGCTGCTGGAACGCACATGGATTGACGAGTGCTACGTCGGCAACGACCTTTCCGCCATTATCGATCGGTTACAGGCGTCACCCGTTGCCGCAGCGAACGAAGCGGCCACCGTCATTCTTTCCAAGGCGCCGACATCCGCCCTGGTCACCCTCGAATCCCTGCGCCGGGCCAAGAGCCTTGGCAGCCTCGAAGATGTGCTTGAGCAGGAATACCGGGTGTCGCTGCGAATGGTGGAGGGCCCCGACGTGATCGAGGGCATTCGCGCCCAGGTTATCGACAAAGACCGCACGCCCCGATGGCAGCCCGATACCCTGGCGGCGGTGACGGATGCCGACGTGCACGCGCACTTCGTCTCGCTCGATGGGCGTGAGCTGCGTCTGCGCCGCGCTCCACAGGCACACCAGACCGGCAACATCGAACGAGAGGCCATCGCATGAGCGACTCCGAAACTAGCGAGACCACCCAGGCCGACACGACCACCCAGGCCGACACGACCAACCAGCCCGACACGTACGACAACATTCTGCTCGCACGCCACGGCCGAGTCGGCGTCATCACCCTCAATCGGCCGAAAGCGCTGAACGCCCTCGACTTCGCCACTATGCACGACGTCGTGGGCGCCGCTATTCTGCTCGACGAAGATCCCGAGATTGGCGCGATCATTATCACCGGCTCCGAGCGAGCCTTCGCCGCCGGCGCCGACATTAAAGAGATGTCGACCATGAGCTACATGGACATGTACCTCCAAGACTGGTTCGCTGGCTGGGACCGCCTCGCCGCCGTTCGCACCCCGGTCATTGCGGCCGTTTCCGGCCATGCCCTCGGCGGCGGCTGTGAACTGGCACTTCTCTGCGACTTCATCATTGCCTCCGACACCGCTACCTTTGGCCAGCCGGAAATTAAGCTCGGGGTCATTCCCGGCATGGGCGGCTCGCAACGCCTCACTCGCGCGGTGGGCAAAGCCAAAGCCATGGAGATGATCCTCACCGGGCGCACCATTGACGCCGTGGAGGCCGAACGCGCCGGCCTGGTCGCGCGCATTGTGCCGGTCGCCGACCTGCAGACCGACGCCCTGGAGACGGCCACTGCCATCGCCGCCAAGTCGGCGCCGATCGCGATGCTCGCCAAGGAGGTGGTGAATGCGGCGTTTGAGACGCAGCTGAGCGCTGGTATCCACTTGGAACGTCGCCTGTTTCACTCTGTGTTCGCCACTGACGACCAGACCGAGGGTATGGCCGCCTTCATTGAGAAGCGGGCACCAGAATTCACTAACCGCTAGGTAGCGCTCTTCCAGCGATACTCATTTTCGGGGCGCCCCCGTGTGCCGTACCGGGGCGCGCGCGAAGCGAGGCTGAGGTCCGCCAGGTATTCCAGATACCGACGAGCCGTAACGCGCGAAAGACCGAGCGGCTCCATCAGCTGGCTGGCCGACACCGGCAAGGCTTCGGCCTGCAGATAGGCGACCACCGCACCCAGTGTGGAGTCAGACAGACCCTTGGGGCGCGGCAGATCAACGGGCGTGCGCAGACTGGCGAACGCCGAATCCACTCCCGACTGCGTTACGACGGATGCCTGCCCGAGGAGTTCCACACGAAAGTGTCGGTAGCTGGTGAGCTTGGCGGCGAACGTGGAATAGGTGAACGGTTTAATCAGGTAGTGCACGACTCCGGCGGCGATCGCCCCGCGCACGTTCTCAAGGTCGCGCACCGCGGTGATGGCGATGATATCGGTGGACAGTCCCGCCGCACGAATGCGCCGACTCACATCGAGACCATGACTGTCGGGCAAGTTCATGTCCATAAGCACGAGATCGATGGGCTTTTCGGCCGAAGCGGCCGCTGTTACCCAGCGAAATGCTTCTTGCCCGGTGCCCACGGTGCCCACCAGTGAGAAACCAGCCAGGCGACCAACATAGACGGCGTGTGCTTCGGCAGCAAGGGGTTCGTCTTCAACGACGAGCACACGAATAAGCGGTGCCCCAGTGGGTTCAACCATGAGCAACCTCGGTAGTAACAGCCGCTACTGCCACGGCAGCGCTGGCGCCCTCGTGGAGGCCAGTACCGGAGGAGACGGCGTGGAAGCGAACCGGAATAGTCACCGTAAAGACAGCGCCGTCGCGTTTGCCAATCGTGAGGGTTCCACCCAAGCGGATGACCGCCTGCCGCACCAGCGCCAGGCCGAGGCCGCGACCGCCCACCGCAACAGCAGGCCCTGCCTCAGCACTTCCCTTGGTGCTGTAGCCGAGCCTCAGGACGTCCTCGACGGCTTCGGGCTCCACGCCCGCCCCGCTGTCGGCCACCTCGATCACCACGGCCTGATCGGTGGCCGACACCGCGACCGCTACCTGCCGGGGGTCGTTGCCCGCCGCCGCAGCATCGAGGGCATTATCGACGAGATTGCCAAGCACGGTCACGAGGTCTTGCACTGATAACCGCGACCGGGTGAGCGTGCCCGATGCGTGCACATTGAGGTCGATGCCGAGCTCGTTGGCCTGGGCCATTTTTCCCATGATCAGGGCGCTAATGACGGGTTCGTCGACCGAGCCGATGATCTCATCGGCCAGCCGCTGGCTCAGCTCCAGGTCCTGGGTGGCAAATTCGAGGGCCTGATCGGTGCGCCCAAGTTCCATAAGGGACACGATTGTGTGCAGTCGGTTGGAATGCTCGTGGGTTTGCGCTCGCAGGGCATCGGAGAGAGTCTGCATCGACTGCAGCTCGCTACCTAGGTTCTGCAGGTCGGTGTGATCCCGAATCGTCGCCACGAATCCCATCGGTGTGGGCTTCTTGCTTCGTGTCTCCGGGCTCACCGAGGCCACCGCTGCTTGTTGGCTAATCACCAGTACTCGTGTGCTGGTGAGGTGAATCTCCTCGGTCGTCGTGCGACCGCTTTGCAGCAAAGCACCCACACTCGGTGGCAGGCGTAGATCGGTGAGGGTGGGCGGAGGCTCATGGCTACTGGCTGGCGGGCGCCGCGGAATCTCGAGCAGGTCCGCGGCCTGATCGTTGTACAGAACCAGGTCCCCATGGCGATCTACGAGAACAAGGCCCTCGCGCACCGAGTGCAGCACCGAGTCGTAGTACACAAAGAGCTGCGCGAGATGCTCCGGGCCCCAGCCGAGGGTTACCCGCCGGAGGTAGCGCCCGAGAAGCCAGGTGACGAGCGATCCCGATGCGAGTAGCGCCAGCGCCAGGCCGAGAACCGAGGGCAGCCGAGAGCTGAGCGCGATCGAAATATTACTCGTGGTCGTGCCCACCGCTACGAGCGCGCGCACGGTGCCAGCGGCATCCACCGCTGGTACCACGGCACGAACGGATGGCCCCAGCGTTCCCGCACTGATTTCGCTGAAGGCTCTTCCGGAGAGGGCTGGTTCTATCGCACCAATATATTTCCGGCCAATTTCGGCGTCGGTCGGGTGGGTCCAGCGAGTACGGTCTGGCGCCATGATGGTGATGAAATCAAGACCAGCATCGCGGGTGAGTTCAAGTGTGTACGGCTGGAGCGACGCGCTTGGGTTGGCCGATTCGCTAGCGGCGAGCACCAGGGGGCTGTCGGCAAGGGCGGTGGCGACGGCCAGCATACGCTCACTGGTCTCGTCGTAGCCCTGATCTCGTGCATCCACGAAGAAAGCCGTTCCGACGAAGACCGTGAGTATGAGGGTGAACAGGGCGTGGGCAAGGAAGAGGCGCCGGGCAATGCTCCATTCCCTGCGCATCGCGTGCTCCTTAGTGCTGTTTGTGTGCCGTGGAGGCGCGTATTCATGAACAATATGACCGCAACCGTGTGTTCGGAAGCCGCCTCCGCCAGTCTTCAGTGCAGTGCAGCACCCATACCCCTACCGGGACAGGTTACGCCTAGACATAGGAGTCTGACATGGCATCGACGCCAGCAAACCAGAGCAAGACCAAGAAAGCATCCAAGCCCAGAAAAAGAATCGATTCATCGCACTACCTTTATATGGCCGTGATTATCGCCGTCATTCTAGGTGTCGTCGTTGGCCTGGTCTGGGGAGGGCCGGACGGCTTTGCCGTTGCTCTCAAACCCCTGGGTGACGTGTTCATCGCCCTGATCAAAATGATGATCGCTCCCATCATTTTCTGCACCATTATTCTGGGCATCGGATCGATCGCCAAAGCTGCCACGGTTGGCAAGATCGGTGGCTTGGCTCTCGGATACTTTCTGATCATGTCCACCTTCGCCCTCGGCATTGGCCTGGTTGTCGGCAATCTGATTCACCCCGGTGAGGGCATCGACCTCTCGGATGCCACGTATAAGGTCACCGAATCTGCCGACACCCAGTCGTTTCTACTCGGGATCGTACCGTCAACACTGTTCTCCTCCCTGACCAGCGGCAACATTCTGCAGACGCTGCTCGTGGCGCTCATCGCCGGCTTCGCCCTGCAGAAGATGGGCTCGGCAGGTAAGCCCATTCTCGAAGGCATTGCTCACGTTCAAGCCCTGGTCTTTCGCGTTCTCATTATGGTCATGTGGTTAGCTCCCATCGGTGCCTTCGGCGCGATCGCCGCAGTCGTCGGAGCCACTGGCATTCAGGCCGTGATCAGCCTGTTCACGCTCATGGCAGCGTTCTACGTCACGTGCATCATCTTCATCGTGGTCATTCTCGGAGGTCTTCTCAAACTGGTTACCGGAGTGAACATCTTCAAGCTCATGCGCTACCTCGGGCGTGAATACCTGCTGATCTTTTCCACCTCGTCCTCTGAAGCCGCCCTGCCGCGCTTAATCGCCAAGATGGAACATCTCGGGGTCTCCAAGCCTGTTGTTGGCGTGACTGTGCCCACCGGTTATTCGTTCAACCTCGACGGCACGGCTATCTACCTCACCATGGCCTCCCTGTTCATCGCGAACGCGCTCGGGCAGCCGCTCGCCCTCGGTGAACAGATCGGCCTGCTCGTCTTCATGATCATCGCCAGCAAGGGGGCCGCCGGGGTGTCCGGCGCTGGCCTGGCCACGCTGGCGGCCGGATTGCAGGCCCACGCACCTCAACTCGTAGGTGGCGTCGGTTTTATCGTGGGCATCGACCGCTTTATGTCAGAGGCTCGAGCCTTAACCAACTTCACTGGTAATGCGGTGGCCACGGTCATGATCGGTTCGTGGACCAAAGAGCTCGATCGCGCGCAGGCTGACCGGGTTCTCGGCAAGCTCGAACCCTTCGACGAGCGCACCATGCTTTCGCACAGTCAGGTCAGCGCTGCCGAAGTTCAGCGCAGTGATGAAAAGGCTGCGCAGGTTGAAGTTCTGGAGGGTGTTTACGCCAAATAGCGGGCAGTAGACTCGCGCTAAGGGTGCCGTCCGGAGATTATTCCTGGGCGGCACCCCTGTGCATCTCCAGACAATCCCCTATGTGGGTATGTTACGCTTCTTTACGGTCTTACAACCCTTCACCAGGACGCGCACGCGTAGCCACCATTTGAGATGGAACGGCCGCATTCGTATGGTGTGGCACCGAAGGACGCGATCCCATGATTGCTCCAGTCCCCGCGAGTTTCGCGTTTGGACCGATTGGTACCAACCCGTCCGACAAGAGAGCACACTCACCGTCAGTCGTATCGTCGACTACTTGTGGTGTGCACCGGAGAACGCGTGACCAATAGCAACACAGCAGCCATTGCCGTTAAGGCAAACCATATCTACAAGGCATTCGGGCGTCGTCCCCAGGAAATCGTCAAAATGCTCAAGGCCGGCAAGAGTCGCGCCGAAATCTCTTCCCTCGGAGTTGCCGCCGTCATAGACGCCTCCTTCGAGGTAAAAAAGGGTGAAATCTTCGTAGTGATGGGCTTGTCCGGATCGGGCAAGTCCACCCTCATTCGTATGCTGAATGGCCTGTGGGACGCCACCTCGGGCACGGTCACCGTGGGTGACACCGACATCACGGATGTCTCCGCCGCCGACCTCCGTGAGGTGCGTCGCAAGAGCGTCTCCATGGTCTTTCAGCATTTTGCCCTGTTGCCGCACCGCACGGTGATCGACAACGTGGCCTACGGCCTTGAAATTCAGGGAATGGGCAAGGAAGAGCGCCTAGCGAAGGCCCAAACCGTTATCGACCTGGTCGGCCTTGCCGGCTGGGCCGACAACATGCCCTCCGAACTGTCGGGGGGAATGCAGCAGCGTGTTGGCCTCGGCCGTGCCCTGGCTGCCGACACCGATGTGCTCTTGATGGACGAAGCTTTTTCGGCTCTCGACCCGCTGATCCGCCGTGAGATGCAGGAGCAACTCATCGAGTTGCAGGCCGCCCTCAGCAAAACCATCATCTTCATCACCCACGACCTCAACGAAGCCATGTTTCTCGGTGACCGCATAGCGGTCATGCGAGACGGACGCATCGTGCAGATCGGAACCCCCGAAGAGATCCTCACCGACCCGGCCAACGACTATGTTGCCCAGTTCGTGCAAGATGTCGACCGCGCCCGGGTGCTCACAGCCGCGAGCGTGATGGAGCCGGTACGCGCGGTGGTCACGACCACCGGCGGTCCACGTGCTGCCCTGCGCATCATGCGCGACTTCCAGACGTCGGTGGCGTTCGTACTCCACCGTGACGGCAGTTTCGTGGGCGTCGTCCGCGACCGTGACGTTCTGGGGCTCGTGAAAGCGGGCGAGACCGACCTGCTCAAAATCATTCTCGGCGATGCGGTATCGGTTCGCCCGGATACCCCTCTGGTCGACCTGGTCGAGCCCTCGGTCGAAAGCGCGTTGTCCATTGCCGTCGTCGACGACAAGAGACGCCTTCTCGGCGTTATTCCCCGGGTGACCCTGCTGGCGGCGATCGGCAACGTGAGCACGCAGACCGGCAGCCTGCCCGTCATCGAGCCGCGGTCGACCATCTCCATGAGCGACATCGCCGACACCCTGCGCGACACCGCCCTGGAAGGATCTGAACTGTGAACGACTTTCGCCTGCCCCTCGGAACCGGGGCGGAGGCCTTCGTCGACTGGGTTGTCAATACCTTCGGCCTAGTCTTCGACATTATCAAAGCCATCTTCCAGGCCGCCTTCGACGGCGTCGACTTCGTGCTGGTCGCACCCCCGTTTTGGGTGATCATGATCGTCCTAGGCATTCTCGCCCTCGGTGTTCGTGGGTGGAAGTTCGCCGTGGGAACCCTGGTCGGTCTCGTGCTCATCCTCGGCGTCGACCAGTGGGAAACCGCCATGGACACGCTGGCACTCGTGGTCGTGGCCAGTGTGCTGGCCATCGCCATCAGCGTGCCACTGGGCATCTTCGCTGCCCGGTCGGCCCTCGCCTCCAGGCTGATCCGACCGGTACTCGACTTCATGCAGACCATGCCGGCCTTCGTCTACCTCATTCCGGCACTTCTCCTCTTTGGTATCGGAGTGGTTCCGGGCATCGTCGCGACCATCATCTTTGCGATGGCTCCCGGCGTACGGTTGACCGAGCTGGGCATTCGCAGCGTCGACAAGGAAGTCGTTGAAGCCGGCCAGGCTTTCGGCGCGTCGCCGATGCGCATTCTCCGCCAGATTCAGCTGCCGTTGGCCACTCCCACCATCATGGCCGGCGTCAACCAGGTCATCATGCTCTCGCTCTCGATGGTCGTCATTTCCGGCATGGTCGGGGCCCCCGGTCTCGGTCAGCAGATCATTCTGTCTCTGAGCCGCATCGATGTCGGGCTCGGGTTCGAAGCCGGCTTGTCTGTGGTGATTATCGCGATCTTCCTCGATCGCATGACCGCGTCGCTCGGCGATACGCAGTCCACGGGCATGTTCGGCAGCATCCGCCTGGTTCTCCGCTCCGGCAAAAAGCAGGATGCCGCGCGGGACGAAGCAAAAGTGCCAGCACCGGCCGAACCGGCCCGGGTCTGACCGCTTCCCTAAATTTACGGGTGCGACCGCATCCGTTTCACCAGTACGGCTTTGCCGTATGCACCACGAGTCAACCCAGTCACCCACAGCAGGTGGCACGAAAGGAAGACATATGAAGAACCGCTTCACATCCATGATCGCGATCGGAGCCGTCGGCGTTCTCGCCCTTGCCGGTTGTGCCTCCACCTCCGCCGATGAGGTCGAAACCGTTGGTAACGGCAACGACGACCAGAAGGCCATCGACATCGCCGTGTTCAACGGCTGGGACGAAGGCGTTGCCTCCTCCGAGTTGTGGAAGGCCATTCTCGATGAGAAGGGCTACACCGCCAACCTCAAGTACGCCAACGTCTCACCCGTGTTCGTCGGCCTGTCGACCGGCGAATACGACTTCACCCTCGACGTCTGGGCTCCCAACACCCACAAAGAGTACATCGACAAGTACCAGGGCGACATCACCGACCTGGGCACCTGGAACGATGAGGCTTCGCTCACCATCGCGGTGAACGAAGACGCCCCGATCGACTCGCTCACCGAGCTCGCCGCGAACGCCGACCTGTTCGGCAACCGCATCGTGGGCATCGAGCCCGGCGCCGGCCTGACCGGAGCCGTGACCGACAAGGTCATCCCGACCTACGGCCTGGATAACATGGAGTACCTGACCTCCTCGACGGCGGCCATGCTCACCGAGCTCACCGCAGCGACCACGGCCGGCGAGAACATCGTCGTCACCCTGTGGCAGCCGCACTGGGTCTACAGCTCAATCGGCCTGAAGAACCTCAAGGACCCCGAGAACACCCTCGGCGACGCTGAGGGCCTGCACGCCTACGGCAAGTCGACCTTCAAGGCCGACTACCCCCAGGCCGCAAAGTGGCTTGGCGACTACAAGATGGACCTCGACCAGCTCGGCTCACTCGAGAAGGCTATGTTCGTCGACTATGACGGCAAGGACTTCGGACCGATCGTCGCGCAGTGGATCAAGGACAACCAGGACTACGTCGACAGCCTCACCAGCTAGTCACGTTTTCTATCAGAAACGCCCGCGTCTTAGGACGCGGGCGTTTCTTTTGGTTAACCACCCGGCGGTCTGGCCGTTTTGGGAGTTCCTGCAACGCCCAGCTATTGCCGTCCGGGTCTTCGAAGTACACGAACCGGCCCCACGAGAGTGCCCCTTCGGTGTGTGCACCCATGCTGCCCGCGATGTTCTGTCGTGGCACTGGCGGCCTCGCGGTTAACGCAGAACGGCCCACGTCCGAAGACGTGGGCCGTTCTGTTCGACTGGGTGTTAGGCGGCTTCGAGCTCTCGCACCTGCTCCAGCCAGCCGTCGAACAACGCATTGTCAAAGTCGTCGACGCTTTTCAGCTTGTACTCGCTCATTTCGGCCGAGCCGCTGGCGTTCAGCTTTCCCGAGTCATCCTTGATGGCCTGGCCGCGCCAGAGCAACACCGTTACGAAAGTGGGGTAGGCCTTGAACCCGACGACGGGGAGTTCGTCTTCCAGCCAGACCGGATGCCCGTGCCACAGTTCCGTCGACGTCTCCGGCAGGGCCAAGTCGAATTTATCGCGGAGCAAACCGACGACGCTGGCAAGCGGTCCGGTGGGTACGGCAACGTATTCATCGATGGTCGTCGGCTTGGCGGCTGCGGCCACCAGGGGCACGGAGGGGACATGAAATTCTGTGGGCGTGGAAACCGGTGTGGATGTCAGGGGAATAGCCTCTTTCAAGTAGGAAGTTCAGGCCCGACGCGGTGCCGGGCAGGTTTATGCCTTCGTCCACACTCTCACGTGTTCGCTCATCGCGGCTGGGCAGACACTCAGGAAGTGCGAAGCACAGCCCAATGAAAAAGCACCGTTCGTTGACCAGGGGCAACGAACGGTGCTGGGAGGCAAACGCGAGATTACGCTTTCGGACCGCCTTCAACGTCCAGAATGTCGATCACAAACACGAGCGTGTCAGTACCGGAGATGCCCTGGGTACCGGCTTTGCCGTAGCCGAACTCGGGCGGAATCACGGCAATGACTTGAGATCCTACGGTCTGGCCAACGAGCGCCTGAGTAAAGCCGGGAATAACGCCGCCGGTGGGGAACAGGGCGTACGGAGCTCGTCCCCACGAGGAGTCGAAGGTTTCACCGGTGGCCCAGAGCACACCGGTATAGGCCACGGCTACGCTGGCGCCATCGGTCACCACTTTGCCGTCTCCCTTTTTCAGGGTGGAGATTTTGAGGTCAGTGGGCGCATCAGCCTTCGGAATGGTTATCGTGGGCGCGCCATCGTCGGCCAGTGCCACAGTGGGAAGACCCGCCTCAGCCGGCTGGTCGGTTCCGGTGGCCTGGGTGGGCACGGACTTGACTACGGTGATGACGTCCATCACGAAGATAACCGGTTCGCCCGCGGCAACGCCGCTGCCGCCCTGATCAGCGAACGCATCGGATGCCGGGCTCACCGCAACAATGCGGTCGCCCTCAACAGCGCAGTTGGCGGCCCGCACCAACCCGGGAAGATAGCCGGTGTCGTTGATGGGAAGAACGAGACTGGCGCCATCGGTGGCGTAGGTCGTGGGCTGAACAACTTTTTGTGTCTTCGCGTTGTAGAGCGTGATCGCCACCTCGACGATGGAGTCCTTCGTGGCCTCATCTTTACCGGAGCCCTTGGTGAGGACCGTGCGCTCCGTTGCCGTTGGCGTCAAAGGTGCATCGGTAGAAATCTTCACGGGAGCCCCGAAATCCCCGCTCACCTTGACGGTGTCAGAGAGCTTGCCGGACTTGGTGCAGGCGCCCGAGGGAGAACTGGTCGCTGCGGCATCCGTTGCGGTGGGTGTACCGCTGCTACCGCAGGCAGTGAGCGCGAGCGTGAGGCCCACAATGGTCAGGAGCGCAGGAATTTTTGACACAAAGCTTCTTTCGAAAGGGTGTGGGCAGGCAAAGAACGTCGAAATGTCTGCCGGCGGTATCGGCCAAGAGCCTACTCTGCCACGGGTCGGCTATGAAGCGGCTGAATGGATGCGCGTGGCCGGGTTATCCATTTAGGGCTAGTCATCGAGACCGCGAGCGATGAGGGCCTCGCCCAGGGCATCCGCAGCGTAGAGCGAACGCACCACCACCGGAACGGCAACGGAGAGCAGCGACCCCTGGGTGCCACGGGCGGTGCGGGCCTCAAGTACCTCGCGCACAATGTCGGCGACCAGCGGAATGCAGCGAATGGTGAGGGCCACGAGCAGCCCCACCCGGTCGGCGTCGATAAACCGACGAAATGGGTGCAGCAGCTTTTCGAAGGCCTCCAGCACCGCGGTGACCGTGGTGGTCAAGGTGAACAGGGCGGCCAGAGCCACCGCCACGAGCAGCCGGCTCGCCATGAGTGCGGCAATCAGCCAACCCGACAGCAGCCCTTGAATAGGAACGGCAATCAGCAAAATTAGCAGGATGGGCGCGATCTGCGCGACCGCGGATCGCACAGGAACTCGAGCGACAACAAATAGCACCACGACGAGGACGGCAGCGGCGCCCACGATAACGAGGTTGGGGGAGAGCCCGATGGTGACCACACAGAGCGAGAGCAGCGACAGCTTGAGCAGCGTGGGTGCTCGGTGGATCCACGAGGTGCCGGGGCTATAGAGGCCGATCATGGACGGTGTCTCACTGTACGAGCGCGCGGTAGGTCGCGAGCGACGGTGTGGGCGCACCGTCGGCTACGACCTCGCCCGCCTCGATCACAATCACACGGTCGAAATCTTCGATGAGTTGCAGGTGGTGGGTGACCACAATCACCTGTTGGGAAAGCGTCTGCAGCAGCTCGCCGATGCGACGGGCGTTGCGGGCGTCGAGCAGAGTGGTTGGTTCATCGGCCACGATGGTGGCCGGTTCGGCTACCAGAACGGCGGCGAGGGCCAGGAGCTGCTTCTGCCCCCCGGAGAGCCGGTGCGCGGGATGGTCGGCATGCTCACGCAGCCCAAACTGTTCGAGGGCGGCAACGGTGCGCTCCGCAATCTGGGCCGCAGTCAGGCCGCGGCGGCGCAGGGTGAACGCCACGTCTTCCTGCACGGTGGGCATCACTATCTGGTTGTCGGGATTGGTGAAGATGAAACCCACCCGCCGACGCACCTCGCGGGCGTGACGGGCAACGTTCTGGTCGTCAACCGTCACCGTGCCGGTGGTCGGTGCCACAAGCCCGTTGATCATGCGCACGAGGGTGGACTTGCCCGATCCGTTCGCCCCGACAATTCCGATGCGGTGCTCGGTGAGGCTGAGGTTAATATTGCGCAACACCGTGCGATCGCCGAAAGAATGCCCAACCTGCTCAAAGCGGATGCTGCTCACGCTGCTCAATTCTCCAGATCAGTTGTTCAAAGTTCCGCTGCTGCCGTGCGGCGCTTCGGCAGGGCGATCAAACCGGGGTAGGCCCGATGAACCTGGCGCGCCACGAAGACGGCCAGGACAACCTTGATCAGGTCACCCGGAAGGAACGCCACGTTCAGGCCGAGCGTGGTCCAGAGCGGCAGCGAGAGGTTCAGCGCCATGAAGGGAACGCCGATCAGGTAGACGGCCACTATGCCACCGAGAATGGTGGCACCGAGGGCCGGCCAAAACGGGTACTTCGGCAGCAGCCTGGCGGTGAGATAACCGGTCACGAAGGCACCGAAAAGCCAGCCATACAGGTAACCGGCGGCCGGGCTCACTGTGAAGGCGCCGATGCCACCGCGGGCCCCGGCAAGCAGGGGAAGCCCGACGAGGGTGAGAACCAGAAACAACAACACGGCCAGGGTGCCTTTGCGGGGGCCGAGAATGGCGCCGGCGAACATTACGCCCAGGCTCTGCAGGGTGATCGGAACGGGCCCAATATTGAGCGGTCCGGGCAGTCCGAGCGCGGCTATGAGGGCGGCGAAGATTGCGATCTGCGCCAGGTCGCGGGCCGGTAATCTGCGCCGGAGTGAGGTGGTGGCGCGAGCAGTGTCGGTCATGCTTTTAAACCTAGAATTTGAGGCGAGAGCGTCGCCGACGAATACCTACAACGAATCGGCGCAAACTGTAGAGGTTCGCGTTTGAGCAACCTAGGATTTGCGGGGAGAGACCCGACGCGAGGTAATGGCATCCGCTGCCCGCACCAGGGCCAAATGCGACAGGGCCTGCGGAAAATTGCCCACTTGACGAGTATTCGCCACGTCGTACTCCTCGGAGAGCAACCCGACATCGTTCACGAAACCCAGCAGGGTGTTCATCAGAGCATCGGCGTCGTCCAGCCGCTCCGAACTGGCGTACTGCTCGACCAGCCAAAAAGAGCACGCCAAAAACGGATGTTCCCCTGGCGGCAAGCCATCTACGCCAGCCTGCGTGAGGTAGCGCAGCAGGAGACCATCACGCATAAGATCGCCCTCGATCGCAGCGACCGTGCCGAGCATGCGCGGATCGGTGGGTGCGCAGAAGCCGACCTGGGGCAGTACGAGCAGGGAGGCATCCACTGCGGTGCTGCCGTAGTACTGCACGTAGCTGTTGCGATCGGCGTCGAATCCATGAGTCTCGATATCAATGCGCACCTCTTCGCGCAGGGCCTTCCAGCGCTGAAGGGGGCCGTCGAGTCCGCTCTCTTCGATGCCGCGCACCGCACGATCAAAGGCGGCCCACACCATCACCCGGGAGTGAGTGAAGGCGCGCGCGTCGCCGCGGACCTCCCAAATGCCCTGGTCGGGACGCCGCCAGTTCTTCTCCAGGAAGCTCATCAGGGCGCGCTGGAGTGGCCACGAGAATTCGCTCTCGATTACACCAGCGGCACGGGCGGCGTGGAGCGCCACCATGACCTCGCCGATCACGTCGGACTGAAATTGATCGACGGCACCGTTTCCCACGCGCACCGGTGCGGAACCGTTATAGCCGGGCAGGCTGTCCAGGTCACGCTCTGGCAGGTAACGCTCGCCCGAGAGACCGTACATGATCTGAACGTCGTTCGGGTCGCCGGCAATGGCGCGCAGCAGCCAAGCCCGCCAATTTCCTGCTTCGCCCTCGTAACCGTGGCTGAGCAGTACTTCCAGCGTGAGGGACGCATCGCGCAGCCACACGTAGCGGTAGTCCCAGTTGCGAGACCCGCCAAACTGCTCGGGCAGCGACGTTGTTGCCGCGGCCACGATGCCGCCGGTCTGTTCGTGGGTGAGTGCGCGCAGCACCAGAAGGGATCGCACGACAGCGGCACGCAGGGGGCCTTCGTGGCTGCAGCTCGACGCCCAGTTCTTCCACCACGCCGCGGTGGACGTGAGGACAGTGTCGACGTGGATTGGGGTAGGAATTTCGCGGTGCGAGGGGTACCAGGTCATCTGTACATCCACCGTGTCGCCGGCCTTGACATCAAAGTGCGACACGTGACGGTGATCAGAAGCGCGCAGGGCCGGACCGCGGACCACGACGGCATCGGGGCCCGCGATAGCAACCAGGCCACGCTTTGGCTCACCCTTGAGCTGGCGCACCCACGGCACGCTGGTGGCGTATCCGAATCGAAAGCGCAGGTCTTGCGTCATGTGCACGCTGCCGCTGATGCCGCGAACGCGGCGCACCAGGTCGGCACGACCGTCGCCGTGCGGCATGAAATCGATAACCTCTACCTGGCCGGTGCTCGTACTCCAGATGGTCGAGAGAACAAAGGTATCGCCCTGGTAACTGCGGGTAGCGGTAGCTTCCTCGTCGGCGGGGGCCAGCAGCCACCGACCATGGTTCTCGTCGCCGAGCAACGCGCCAAACATCGACGCGGAGTCGTATCTCGGCAGACAGAGCCAATCGATGCTGCCGTCTCGCCCGACGAGCGCGGCCGAGTGACAGTCGCTGATGAGTGCGTAATCCTCAATGGGAAGAGCCATCAGGCCATCCTGTCAGTACTGGGGTGAGAATTTGCTTTGTGCAACACCGGGTGGGGCGCGCTAGGCCCCAAGACGTGCCGAAGCGAGGGTCGCTGACGCCTTATCGATCCAGGCAGCGGATGCCGCAGCCAGCTCGTCGTCGGTCGTCACTACCGATTCGACCGCCGGTTCACCGGTCGGGGCGACACCGATCGACACCGTGTAGGCCACAGGCATATCGATTCGGCGGGTGTCGGCCAGGGCGCTCGCCGCTGATACGAGCTCGGTCGTGTTGGTACTTTCCGCATGCTCATTCCAAGACGTGATCGGAGCGGGAGTGAACGTCAGGGCGCTTGGTTCACCGTGGGTCTCGCCGCGCAACGCGGACTGCTCGGCAATAATCGTTGCTGCCAACTCGGTCGCGATCTCTCGCGCTTTGAGCCCATGAAAAATAACCTCGGTGTCGTCGGCCCGGCGCGGTGCCAGCGTCCACGCGCCGTGTTCGCCCACCAAGGCGCCCAGTTTGTCATGCAGCAACAGAAAGAGTTGCTCATCGCTGAGTACCGGGAGGGGAGCCACGGTGAGCGCCGCACTCGCAGCCAAACGTCGACGTCGACGACCAAACATAGCGAACCCCTTTCAGGTACACGGCGCGCAGCTATGCCAGCTGCATATTCCATTTTCGGTGAGAAGTTGTCGAGTCGTGGGTGACACGCCGCCTTCCTCACTGATCGACGTAAAACTTAGCGTTCCACCCCGCGTTTTTTTGCATCTTCCAAAACAGTACCGATTGCACTGGCGGCGCTGAGGCCCCATCCGAGCCAGAGCAACACGAGGCGCCAGTCACGCGGGCCGTTTCTCGTTGCCTGCACGGTGTTCCATCCGCCGGCGACAACGCCGATCATTGCACTGCTGAACACGAATTTTCGCATGTGTACCTCCGGCAACAGGTTACCCGGCACAGGGCCAAGCGCAGCAGGCCGTGACCGCGCCTTGCTGGGAAGAGCCCGTGAACGTTAGAGCGAGGCCGCAAGCGAGTGCAAGCCCGGAGCGAGCCCTCAGCCGACTGGTAACCTTAGGATCGCCACAGGTGCGCACTTCGGGTGTGCCCGGAACGGATGATCCATTACTACTTCAGCCGAACCCACACGGTCTCTCACCGATTCAGCTTTGCTCGTGCCCGCCGATGCCGCGGCTGGCACGTATCCGCTGGTCGTGGTGTCAAACCGGCTGCCGGTGGACTTTGACGAGACCGATGAGGGCGTCGTCACGTGGCGTACATCGCCCGGCGGACTGGTTACAGCGCTGGAGCCATTGATGCGTTCGGCGCACGGCGCCTGGGTGGGGTGGCCCGGCGTCGCCGACCGTGATTTTGAACCGTTCGAGAACGATGGCATTTCGCTCGTGCCGGTGCGCCTGAATGAAACCGATATTGAGAATTACTACGAGGGGTTCTCAAACGACACGCTCTGGCCGCTCTACCACGACGTCATTGCGCCGCCAAGTTTTCACCGTGAAACGTGGGATGCCTATGTAACGGTCAATCGCCGATTCGCCGCCGCGGCCGCCGAGGTTGCGGCCCCCGGTGCCACGGTGTGGGTGCATGACTACCAGCTGCAACTCGTGCCGCGCATGCTGCGCGAAGCCCGGCCCGACCTGGTCATTGGCTTCTTCAACCACATTCCATTTCCTTCTTACGGAATTTATGCCCAGCTGCCTTGGCGCAAGCAGATTCTGCATGGTCTCCTCGGCGCCGACGTCATCGGCTTTCAGCGACTGGAAGACGCCGGCAACTTTTCCCGGGCGGTGCGACGCCTCTATGGTTATCCCACGCGTGGCGTTGTTATCGATGTACCGACCGGAGAAAAGGGTCAAACTCGGCGCGTTGTGGCCAAACATTTTCCCATCTCCATCGATGCGGCGGCCTACGAAGAACTTGCCCGAAGCCCCGAGGTTCAAGAACGAGCCCGCCAGATTCGTGCCGATCTCGGAAACCCCAAAACGCTCATGCTGGGCGTGGACCGACTCGACTACACCAAGGGCATCGGCCACCGTATTAAGGCTTTTGGAGAGCTATTAGCCGAGCGGCGCCTCAACGTTGAAGACGTCACCCTTGTGCAGGTCGCCAGCCCCTCCCGCGAACGCGTCGGCACCTATATGGCGCTGCGCGACGAGATCGAACTGGCCGTCGGCCGGCTCAACGGTGATTTCTCGACGATAAGTCATACCGCGCTCAGCTACCACCACCACAGCTATCCGCGGGAAGAAATGGTGGCGATGTACCTCGCCGCCGATGTCATGCTCGTTACGGCACTCCGCGATGGAATGAACCTGGTGGCCAAAGAGTACGTGGCCGCGCGCTTTGACGTTGACGGCGTGCTCGTGCTGAGCGAGTTCGCCGGGGCCGCCGACGAACTCAAGCAGGCGATTCTTATCAATCCGCACGACATCGAAGGCACAAAGGATGCCATCGTTCGCGCGGTCGAGATGCCCAAACGGGAGCGCACCCGGCGCATGCGTTCGCTGCGTAAGAAAGTTGCCGAGAACGATGTCGCTGCCTGGTCCGCAACGTTCTTACGCGCTCTCACCGGCGGTGCCGCGGTGCCAGCGGGAATTCCCGACGACCTGGAGTCGGCTCTGGAGAGCCTCATCGGGGCCGAGACCCTGCTCATTGCCCTCGATTTTGATGGCACCCTGGCGCCGCACGTAGATCGTCCCGAAGAGGCTCGCGCCATTGCAGGCACGCGGGAAGCGGTGCAGGCCCTGATCGATCTGCCCGGCGTGCGCGTTGCCTTTGTGTCCGGCCGCGCCCTGGTCAGCCTGCAACATGTGGCGCAGCCTCAGAAATCCGTGTTGCTCACCGGCTCTCACGGCATCGAAGTGCAGTTGGACACCCCTGATATCGAGCTCAACCTGCTCACGGGTGAGCTCGAGCAGCTCGACATTCTCACTCGGGTTCTGGAGGGCATCTCCGGATCGTTCGCTGGCACGACCATTGAACGCAAGCCGGCCGGTCTGGCCCTGCACACCCGTCTCGCAACGGCGAAAGACGGCCAGCGGGCCGAACGCGAGGCCCGGGAACAGGTTCGAGACCAACTGCCAGCGCTCACTGTTCGCGAGGGCAAGAACGTGCTCGAGTTCTCGGTGCGCTCCAGCACCAAGGGTGACGCCGTCGAGAGGCTCCGTGACTATACCCAGGCTGACCGTGTGTTCTATGCCGGCGACGACGTCACCGACGAAGACGCTTTCGCCGCCCTCGACCCAGACGACGTTGGCCTCAAGATCGGCCAGGGCGCCACCCTGGCCGGCTACCGGGTGCGCAGCCCGCACGAGGTGACCCAGGTTCTGGTGCGGATCGCGGCCCTCCGCAGAGAGCGGATGCCTTAGTGTGCCCGCGCCGGGCTGAATCGAAGGTGCCCGGTTACGTTCTAGACTCGAAGGCATGTCTGAGATCGATGTGAAGCCCCGTAGCCGCGACGTCACCGATGGGATCGAGGCGACCACCTCTCGGGGAATGCTTCGAGCTGTGGGAATGGGTGACGCCGACTGGAGTAAACCCCAGATCGGTATTGCCAGCTCGTGGAACGAGATCACCCCGTGCAACCTCTCCCTCGACCGCTTAGCGCAGGCTTCGAAGGAGGGCGTGCACTCCGGTGGCGGGTATCCGCTGCAGTTCGGCACCATCTCGGTCTCTGACGGCATCTCGATGGGCCACGAGGGCATGCACTTCTCCCTCGTCTCCCGTGAAGTCATCGCCGACTCGGTTGAGGTTGTTATGCAGGCAGAACGCCTTGACGGCAGCGTGCTGCTGGCCGGCTGCGACAAGTCGTTGCCCGGCATGCTCATGGCCGCCGCCCGCCTCGACCTAGCTAGCGTGTTTCTCTACGCCGGATCCATCGCTCCGGGCTGGGTGAAGCTGTCCGACGGCACCGAAAAAGACATCACCATCATCGACTCGTTCGAGGCCGTGGGCGCTGTGAAAGCCGGCCGAATGAGCGAAGCGGATGCCAAGCGCATCGAGTGTGCGTTTGCGCCGGGCGAGGGTGCCTGCGGTGGCATGTATACCGCCAACACCATGGCCAGCGTGGCGGAAGCCCTGGGAATGAGTCTGCCCGGCTCGGCGAGCCCGGCATCCGCCGACCGCCGCCGCGACTATTTTGCGCACCGCTCGGGCGAGGCCGTGGTGAACATGCTGCGCCTGGGCATCACCGCCCGGGACATTCTCACGCGCAAGGCGTTTGAGAACGCCATCGCTGTGGCCATGGCCTTCGGCGGTTCGACCAACGTGGTGCTGCACCTGCTGGCCATTGCCCGCGAAGCCGAGGTGGAGCTCACCCTCGACGATTTCAACCGCATCGGCGACAAGGTGCCGCACATCGGCGACCTCAAGCCCTTCGGCAAGTACGTGATGAACGATGTCGATCGTCAGGGCGGTGTTCCCGTTGTGATGCGCGCCTTGCTGGAGGCCGGCCTCATTCACGGTGACGCGCTCACGGTGACTGGTAAAACGGTGGCTGAGAACCTCGCCGAGATTGACCCGCCTGCCCTTGACGGTGAAGTGCTGCGCACCCTCGACAACCCCATTCATAAAAGCGGTGGCATCACAATTTTGAAGGGCACTTTCGCCCCAGAGGGCGCGGTAGTGAAGACTGCCGGCTTCGACGCCGCAGTCTTTGAGGGACCCGCGCGGGTGTTCGAGCGGGAGCGCGCTGCCATGGACGCCCTCACCGAGGGCAAGATCTACAAGGGTGACGTTGTCATCATCCGCTACGAGGGCCCCAAGGGCGGGCCGGGCATGCGCGAAATGCTCTCGATCACCGCTGCCATCAAGGGTGCCGGGCTCGGCTCGGATGTACTACTATTAACAGACGGACGATTCTCAGGCGGCACAACCGGACTGTGCATCGGCCACATAGCACCCGAAGCGGTGGACGCAGGTCCAATTGCCTTCGTGCGCGATGGTGATCTGATACGGGTCGATATCGCAGCTCGCACGCTTGACCTACTGGTCGCACCTGCCGAGCTCGCCGCCCGCCAAGATGGCTGGGCGCCCCTTTCCCCGCGCTACACCCGTGGAGTACTCGCAAAGTACGCCAAGCTCGTGCACTCCGCCGCTGAAGGCGCCATCACCGGCTAGTTCGGGTGAGCGGCGCTCACACTGTTATAAGTCGAAACAACCGATTTCGAAGTAGGGATTTACGACCATGACCACGGAAACCACTCCCGTGCCCTCGGCTCCCGCAAGCACGGAGCCGGAAATGCTCACCGGATCGGGGGCGATCATTCGCACCCTTGAACTGCTGGGCGTTACCGACGTCTTCGGCATTCCCGGCGGCGCCGTCATTCCGCTCTACGACGAACTTATGACGCAGACCAAGATTCGCCACATTTTGGTGCGTCACGAGCAGGGTGCCGGTCACGCCGCCGAGGGGTATGCCTCCGCGACCGGTCGGGTGGGCGTAGCCATTGCCACCAGCGGTCCCGGAGCGACCAACCTTGTGACTGCTATCGCGGATGCCTACATGGACTCGGTGCCGCTGCTCGCGATCACCGGCCAGGTGTTTTCCACCTCGATGGGAACGGACGCCTTTCAGGAGGCCGACATCATCGGCATCACCATGCCCATCACGAAGCATTCCTTTCTCGCTCGTCGTGCCGAAGAGATTCCCGCCGCCATCGCTTCGGCCTACCACATCGCCTCCACCGGCCGTCCGGGCCCGGTGCTCGTAGACATCACCAAAGACGCCCAGCAGAACCTGGCGCCGTTTATTTGGCCGCCCAAGCTCGACCTGCCCGGTTACCGGCCCATCGTGAAGGCCCACGGCAAGCAGGTGCAGTTGGCCGCCCAAATGCTGCTCGCCGCGAAAAAGCCGGTTCTGTATGTTGGTGGTGGCGTTATTCGCGCGCAGGCCTCGCCCGAACTGCTTGAACTCGCCGAGGTGACCGGCGCACCGGTGGTGACAACGCTCATGGCCCGCGGCGCCTTCCCCGACTCGCACCCGCAACACCTCGGTATGCCAGGCATGCACGGCACGGTTCCGGCCGTGCTCGCGCTGCAAGAGAGCGACCTCATCATTTCGTTCGGAGCACGCTTCGACGACCGGGTAACCGGAAAGATCAGCGAATTCGCGCCAAATGCGAAGATCGTGCACGTTGACGTTGACCCCGCGGAGATCTCCAAAATCCGCATGGCCGATGTTCCCATTGTTGGTGATGCCAAAGATGTCATCGCCGACCTCATCTTGGCCTGGGCTGATGTCACAACGGATGCCACGCCAGACACCGCGGAATGGTGGACCTACCTGCACGGCCTGAAGACGGAGTTTCCGCTCGGGTTCACCGAACCCACCGACGGCCTTCTGGCGCCGCAGTACGTTATTCAGCGCATCGGTGAGCTCACGGGGCCCGAAGCGACTTACGCGGCCGGTGTCGGTCAGCACCAAATGTGGTCGGCGCAATACATCAAGTACGAGCGCCCCAACTCCTGGCTGAACTCCGGCGGCGCCGGCACTATGGGCTATTCCATCCCGGCAGCCATGGGTGCCAAGGTTGCCGAGCCCGACCGCGTGGTCTGGTCGATCGACGGCGACGGCTGCTTCCAAATGACCAATCAGGAATTGGCCACCTGCACGATCAACAACATTCCGATCAAGGTCGCGATCATCAACAACTCCTCGCTGGGTATGGTGCGCCAGTGGCAGTCGCTTTTCTACGACGGGCGTCACTCATTCACCGACCTGAACACCGGTCACGGCACCGCCATGGTGCCCGATTTTGTGAAGATGGCCGATGCCTACGGCGCGCTCGGCATTCGGGTGACCAGCAAAGACCAGGTGGATGACGCCATCAAGTTGGCCCTCGCCACCAACGACCGTCCGGTGGTGATCGACTTCATCGTAAGCCCGGGGGCCATGGTGTGGCCGATGGTTCCGCAGGGAGTCAGCAACAGTTTCGTTCAGTACGCCAAAGACCACGCACCAACCTGGGGAGACGAGTAACCGTGACGAGCCATGTTCTGAGTCTGCTCGTCGAGGACAAGCCCGGCCTGCTCACGCGGGTGGCCGGCCTGTTCGCGCGGCGAGGCTTCAACATTGAAAGCCTCGCCGTGGGTCCAAGCGAAATTGCCGGACTGTCGCGCATCACTATTCTTGTCGACGTCGAGGGCGTGCCTTTGGAACAGGTGACCAAGCAGCTTAACAAGCTGATCAACGTGATCAAGATTGTTGAACTTGACGCCGCCCAGTCGGTGCAGCGCGATCACCTCCTCATCAAGGTGAAAGTCGACAACACCACCCGCTCGCAGGTTCTCGAAGCGGTCACCCTGTTTCGCGCTCGCGTCGTCGATGTCTCGACCGATGCCGTCGTTATCGAGGTCACTGGCGGTGCCGGCAAAACGCAGGCGCTGCTCAAGGTGCTTGAGCCCTACGGCATTCGTGAGATCGCCCAGTCGGGCCTGTTGGCCATTGGCCGCGGCTCGAAGTCCATCACTGAACGAGTCTTCAAAAACTAACGCTTCAGCTTTTCTAACCATCAATTACGAGGAGAAACACATTGTCTGAGATTTTCTATGACAAAGACGCCGACCTGTCGATCATTCAGGGCAAAAAGGTAGCCGTTATCGGCTACGGCTCGCAGGGTCACGCCCACGCGCAGAACCTGCGCGACTCCGGCGTCGAGGTGAAGATTGGCCTGAAGGACGGCTCTAAGAGCAAAGTCAAGGCAGAAGAAGCCGGCTTCACCGTTCTCTCCACAGCGGATGCCGCTGCCTGGGCCGATGTCATCGTCATCCTCGCCCCCGACCAGGTGCAGCGTCACCTCTACAAGGACGATGTGCTGCCCAACCTCACCGATGGCAAGGCGCTGGTCTTCGGACACGGCTTCAACATCCGCTTTGGTTATATCCAAGCCCCCGACGGCGTTGACGTCATTATGGTTGCCCCGAAGGGACCGGGCCACACCGTGCGCCGCGAATTCGAAGCCGGTCGCGGCGTTCCCGTGATCGTTGCCGTTGAAAAGGACGCGTCGGGCAATGCCTGGCCGCTCACTCTCAGCTACGCCAAGGCCATTGGTGGCCTGCGCGCCGCCGGCATCAAGACCACCTTCACCGAAGAAACCGAAACCGACCTGTTCGGCGAGCAGGCCGTGCTCTG
>Ga0307486_1000953_pt1 | contig 23977 bp, 24 predicted proteins | sample CBIW02metaG_FD_203663 | JGI IMG/M metagenome (GOLD analysis project Ga0307486, IMG submission 203663) | Sea-ice brine microbial communities from Beaufort Sea near Barrow, Alaska, United States - CBIW 0.2 | ecosystem: Environmental > Aquatic > Marine > Coastal | place: USA: Alaska | collected...
TATATTTGTTATGTTGAAAATAAAATCAACAATAGACCAAGAAAACGTTATGATTACCATTCACCTTTAGAAAAAATGGAAAAATTATTGTTTAACTAAAAAGTTGCGTTTGTGACTTGAATCCTGCCTTATAAAAATTCAAAAAATACCAAAAAAGCAATAATCTTTTAAATTAAAAAAAACTATATTTGCGGCCTGAAAATGACCCGTCAAATATTTTAATTTATAGGGGGTTTTCAAATTGAATTTTAAAGATTATAAAATTAAAGATTAGATAATGTCTAAAATCACAGGTAAAGTTGCACAAATTATTGGCCCTGTAGTTGACGTAGTTTTCAACTCAGAGTATGCCGATTTGCCCAAAATTTACGATTCCTTGGAAATTACCAGAAAAGATGGTTCCCTATTGGTGTTGGAAGTACAGTCCCATATTGGGGAAAATACTGTAAAAACCATCGCCATGGAATCAACCGATGGATTGAGCCGTGGAGTAGAAGTAGTAGCTACAGGATCTCCAATTCAAATGCCAATTGGAAAAGATATTTATGGCCGCTTGTTCAATGTGATTGGAGATGCCATTGATGGAATGGAGAATTTGCCTAAAGCTGGCGAAAATGGGTTGCCAATTCACCGGGATGCCCCAAAATTTGAAGATTTATCTGTTTCAAAAGAAGTATTGTTTACCGGAATTAAGGTAATAGATTTAATTGAGCCTTATGCAAAAGGTGGTAAAATTGGATTGTTCGGTGGAGCCGGAGTTGGAAAAACGGTATTGATCCAGGAATTGATCAACAATATTGCAAAAGGTCACGGTGGATTATCCGTATTTGCAGGAGTTGGTGAAAGAACCCGTGAAGGAAATGACCTTTTGAGGGAAATGTTGGAATCCGGAATTATAAAATACGGTGACGATTTTATGCATTCTATGGAAGAAGGAGGATGGGATCTTTCCAAAGTTGAGAAAACCGCTTTAAAAAAATCAAAAGCGACTTTCGTTTTTGGACAAATGAACGAACCACCGGGAGCACGTGCAAGAGTCGCGCTTTCCGGACTTACTATAGCAGAATATTTTCGCGATGGAGCGGGAGAAGGTCAGGGAAAAGATGTGCTTTTCTTTGTAGATAACATTTTCCGTTTTACCCAGGCAGGCTCTGAAGTATCCGCGCTTTTAGGTCGTATGCCTTCTGCCGTTGGATATCAGCCAACTTTGGCTACAGAGATGGGAGCTATGCAGGAACGTATTACTTCAACTAAAAATGGATCTATTACTTCAGTTCAGGCGGTATATGTGCCTGCGGATGATTTAACTGACCCTGCACCGGCCACAACTTTTGCCCACCTGGATGCAACAACCGTACTTTCCCGTAAAATTGCAGAGCTTGGTATTTACCCTGCAGTAGATCCATTGGATTCTACTTCAAGGATTCTATCAGCTGAAATTTTGGGGGATGAACATTATAATTGTGCCCAACGTGTTAAAGAATTGTTGCAACATTATAAAGAACTTCAGGATATTATCGCGATTCTTGGAATGGAAGAACTTTCGGAAGAAGATAAACAAGCTGTTTTCCGTGCAAGACGTGTACAACGTTTCTTGTCTCAACCCTTCCACGTAGCAGAACAATTTACCGGATTAAAAGGAGTTTTGGTTGATATTAAGGAAACCATTAAAGGTTTTAACATGATCATGGATGGAGAATTAGATCACCTTCCTGAAGCTGCTTTTAACCTTAAAGGTAACATTGAAGATGCAATCCAAGCTGGTGAGAAAATGTTGGCCGAAGCTTAAAATAAGTAGGCGGTAACCGGTTGGAGGTTGATAGAAAAGCAACTCAATACTCGATACTCAGTCCTCAATACTCAAAAATTATGTATTTAGAAATAGTTACTCCGGAAGCAATAGTATTTCAAGCAGAGGTTGAAGCAGTAAAAGTTCCCGGAATAGAAGGGGAATTTCAAATGTTAAACCATCATGCCGCTATAGTTTCCCTTTTGGTTGCAGGTGAGGTTAAAATAAATTTAGCATCAGCCGATTCAAAATTTCTTAAAGATCTTCCTAAAGATTTTAGAATTGAAGGTACAAATGTGCTTTTCTATCCTGTTAAAGGTGGAGTGCTGGAAATGAAAGATAACAAAGCCATTATTTTGGCAGATTAATATTTTTCTGTTGTAATTTACAAACCTGTTGCTTTATTGGCAACAGGTTTTTTTTATGATTTTTTTTAAATCTTATTGGAATTTCCCCGACTCTTTAACCAGTTTTGTCTCCTTTCAATCGCTGCTTTATTCGCATTGTTATCAATGGAGATTAAATATGTTTGGTCTTCAGAAAAGGTTAGGGAAGTTTTTTTCTCAATCCCGTTTCTAAGATACCTGATTTCCACCGTATCACCCGGTCGTTTGTTTTTAACGATTGCATTCCAGTCATCCAGATTGCTTAAAACAGTTGTGTCAATAGATTTTAATTCATCTCCATTGGAAAGAAGCGCATTATAAGCCGGGCTATTTTTATTGGGATTGCCCGAAACAACAACCGTATTCCCTTCGTTTTTGAGCGAGACCCCAAAGTAAGGTTCGTTCTTTTTTTGGATAATACTAAGTCCTACCAGATCAAAAAGTTTCTGGTAATCCGGAATTTCACTTTTAAAAATATAGTTGTTGAAAAAGTGTGAGGCAAATGTCTCTCCGGCAAAAGTTCCAAGGGTTTTCTGAAGGTCCTGTAAAGTATAGGAAATTTCGATTTTGCCATATGTGAGCCACATAAGCTTCATAAAATCGTCTAAAGTCTGTCCTTTTTCCCTCAGACTTAAATCAAGTGCAAGCCCTAAAACGCTTCCGTAGGAATAATAGGAAATAAAAGTGTTTTCACGGTTTACAGGATCTATAGATGTTGCTGCATCTACAAATGGAGCCTGATAGCTCATTTCTACCGGATTGAAAGATGCTCTTGCAGGAGAGTTCCAAACATAATTAAAATTTTTATTAAGGCTTTCAACATATTCTTCAGGGGATATAATTTGTGCTCTGCAAAGGATAAGATTGGTGTAATAACTTGTAAATCCTTCAGCAAACCAAAGCGAACCGGACATATTGGTTTTGGAAAAATCGAAAGGTTCCAGGTCTGAAGGCCTTATTCTTTCGACATTCCAGGAGTGAAGAAATTCATGGGATACGGTACCTATATTTTCTTTCATTCCCCCATTCACAAGACTTGTAACATCGGTTAAAATCGTGCTGTTCCTATGTTCCATGCCATCACCCGAGACCTTTGGCATATAGCAAGCCAGAAATGTATATTTACTATAATCGTAATTGGGCAATTCCCCAAATATCATTTTTTCCTGTTCTACAATTCGCTTTACTTGCTCAAAATATTGGCCAAACTCTTCCCCGTTTCCCTGATGGTGCAAAGCAAACCTGATGATCTGTCCGTTAATTTCAAATTCCCGGAGATCAAAATCGCTTATTTCTATGGGGCTATCCATAAAATAATAAAGATCGGGGGCGTAATAGGTGTCAGGATCGATTTCTTTAAGCTGGGTCGCAATTTTCCAGTTTAAATGTGGAGGAACGTTGAAATTTATTTCAATGGGCCTGTGTTCAAGATCTTTTGCATACATAAAAGTTGCAGGGATATTAAGGTGGGCGTGTGTATCATCTACCTGAGAATAAGTCCCGTCAGCCCGGTTTGCAAAAAGAGTATAGCTTAGATTAATGGTTCCATCATGTCCTTTTATCTCCCAGGAATATGGATCTGGACGATCCACCTTCAAAATTTCACCTTTGCTGTTTGTGGCCTTAAGGTTGTAAACATTTTTCGCAAATTCATGAAGAGCATACCTTCCTGGGGAGGATCTACTCATCATTACTGTAAGGTTATTATTGCGGAGGTTGGGAAAATTTATATTGATGAAGGCTTCATGGTGAACCGGATTTTCGAATGAAACATTATAAGTATTGGTTTGCCCAAATGTTAAGGCGGAAAGAAGAAAAAACAGTATGAATTTTGTCATGATGAAATTTGATATTGGAATTGTAAAAAAAATTATTTTAAAGTTAATAAATTATTTATTTTTTCATAAAAGTATATCCAGAATATCTCCAATGGGGATTTTGGGTTTTCATTGTGTTATTTTTTTGATAAAGAAAACAACAAAATTATGGATAAACGATGAATCTCATTAATATTTTTTTTTAAAACGAAAACTAAGCATTGATGGAATAAATATTTTTTTAAGATGGTTTATAAGGATAAAACAAGTTTTTATCTCAATTTGACACATAACTAATAAAGATGTGCATTGGATGCTATTTAACTGCATTTCCACACATAGAAATTCAATAAAACTGGTATATTTGCGAATAACCGATTTTTGAAGAATATGCTTATAGCAATACTATTAGGATTTATATTTTCTTTGTTTTTGGTTCTGGTCGGTAAGTTTTTTAAAGGAAAACTGGCCATACTTTCAGCATTGATTCCTTTAGGCCTGTTTGTTTATTTTGCCCAATTTATTGGCAGGATTTCAAATGGGGAAATAATTACGCAACATAATTCCTGGATTCCTTCATTCAATGTAAATCTTGATTTTACGTTAGATGGACTTTCCTTAATGTTTTCATTAATGATTACAGGGATTGGATTTTTGGTGTTTGTTTATACTTCCGCATATCTCAAAAATCACAAATATCTCGATAGGTTTTATGGGTATCTAAGCATGTTTATGGCCTCCATGCTTGGGCTTGTACTTTCAGATAACCTGATCACGCTCTTTATTTTCTGGGAACTCACCAGTATCAGCTCTTTTTTCCTAATTGGATTTAACAATTCAAACGAAGGTTCCCGAAAATCAGCAATAACAGCATTGGCTATAACGGGCCTTGGAGGATTGACCCTTCTTGCCGGATCCATATTTTTAGGTTCTGTGACCGGAACTTACAGTATTTCAGAAATGCTGAATTCCGGTTCCGAAATTGCAGCAAGTCCCTATTATATTCTTATTGTATCCTTATTTTTTATAGCTGCCTTCACCAAATCGGCGCAATTTCCTTTTCATTTTTGGTTGCCCGATGCAATGAAAGCGCCAACTCCCGTTTCTACCTACCTGCATTCCGCAACAATGGTGAAGGCTGGAGTTTACTTATTAATGAGGTTCACTCCAATCCTGGGAAATCAGGAATTCTGGAATACTACCCTGATGATTGTAGGAGCTATCACCATGATTTACTCTGCGATACATATACTTTTTAGAACCGATTTAAAGGGAATTTTGGCATATTCTACAATTTCGGCTCTTGGGATCATGGTTTTTATGATCGGGCAGGGTACCCGTGATGCTTTTCTGGCCACAGCCCTGTTTATTATTGTACATGCCTTGTATAAGGCTACATTGTTCTTGGTGACAGGTATTATAGATCTCCAAACCGGAACCAGGGATGTTACAGTGTTAAAAGGCCTGAGGAAGGTGCTGCTTCCCGTTGCCATAGCAGGATTTTTGGCAGCATTCTCAAGTGCTGGAATCCCGCCAAGTTTGGGATTTCTGGGAAAAGAATTAATATATGAAGGAACCCTTCAGGTTGGCGGATTTGCTATTTTATTGATGGTATTGATCGTGATCACCAAAATATTGCTTTTTTATGCAGGTTTTGTAGCCGGGGTAAAGCCATTTGCGGGAAAACTCCCGGAAGTTTATGAAAAAATAAAAATGCCAAGCCCGCTTTTATGGGTAGCACCTGTAATTCTGGCTTTAGCAGGAATCCTCTTCGGAATTTTTCCCGGGACAATAGATCAATCGCTACTTGCTCCGGTTGTAAATTCGATGGGTGCGGATGGCGCTGATATTCATTTAAAACTCTGGCATGGTTTTAATACAGTACTTTTGCTTAGTTCAATAACAATTGTTGCAGGAACTATCCTTTATTTCAGCCTAAAACCTTCGGCAAAATTGGAGAATGGAATTTCAAAACTGGAGTTTATTTCACCTAAATCCATCAATGAAGGCTTTGGAAACTTATTCACGAAATTTTCTGCCCTGTGGACAAATTTTTTCCAAAACGGGTATTTGCGAAATTATGTTAAAACAATCATGGTTTTCATGATCCTTTTAACCGGCTATAAATTATTTTTGACTGCTACTTTTTCATTAGATTATTCAACGCTTTTGGAATTGACCTTTTATGAGGTTACAATTTGCGTGATAATGCTTGTGGCAATCATGTACACGCTATTTACATCGTCCAGATTGGCAGCAGTTGCATCTATGGGAGTGATAGGATATTCAATTTGTTTGCTGTTTGTGTTTTATAGCGCACCAGATTTAGCGATGACCCAATTTTCTATAGATACCCTCACGGTCATCCTGTTTGTATTGGTGCTGTACCGACTTCCTAAATATTTGATATTATCCGATCATAAGATGCGTATTAAAGATGGAATTATTTCCATTGCCTTTGGGACCATTATTACGATTCTTATCCTGGAAGTGATGGCAGAACAGGTAGGAAGGGATGTCAGTGAATATTATGCCCAAAATTCTTACTTGCTGGCACACGGGAAGAATGTGGTAAATGTAATTTTGGTTGATTTCAGGGGAGCAGATACCCTCATTGAAATTTCGGTATTGGCGATCGCCGCAATTGGGGTATTTGGGTTACTGAAATTGAGATTGAAACGGAGCGACCAGCGCTAAGGAATTTAGAAAGCTAAGAAAAGCGATAAAGCAATGAAAACAATAATTTTAAGAACAGCCTCAGATTATCTTTTGCCTGTTTTGTTGGTCTTTTCTGTATTTATATTGTTACGGGGGCATTATTTGCCCGGCGGAGGATTTGTAGGCGGATTGATAGCTTCTATCGCCTTTGTATTGCACTCCTTTGCCAACGGACTCACTAAGACTAAAGCTTTACTTCGCATTCATCCGGGGTTTTTAATGCCGGTAGGCCTGGGATTGGCATTTTTGAGTGCGATTTTTCCAATATTGGGTTTCGGCCTACCTATAATGACCGGGATTTGGATGCACGAACCAATTTCAGTCCTTGGGACAATTGGATCGGCTTTATTTTTTGATATCGGGGTCTATTTAGTGGTCGTAGGAGTTAGCTTAACTATAATTTTCACAATTTCAGAATCTGCTTAATATATGGAAGTAATATTGGCAATTATTATTGGAGTACTTTACGCCGCCGGGATCTATATGATTTTGCGGCGCAGCCTTGTGAAATTGATTTTGGGTATCATTATTTTAGGTAATGGCGCAAACCTGCTTATATTTTTACTGGGAGGGATTACCAAGGGAAGTCCACCCATAATCCCCGGAGATTCAAATGTTTTCCTTTCAGCATACGCCGATCCTGTTCCGCAGGCATTGATTTTAACCGCTATTGTTATAAGTTTTGGCTTGCAATCTTTTGCGATAATCCTGATCAAAAGGGCCTATCAAGTGGTAAAAACTGATGATTTGGATGAAATGAACGAAATAGACCAAGATTCATGACACAACAATTAGTTATATATCCCCTCTTGCTTCAACTGTTTTTGAGCATAATTTTAATGTTTTCCTGGAAGAAAATTAGCTGGCAAAGGATAATTAGTATTGTAGGCGGATTTGTAAATATAGCGGTTGCTATTTGGCTATTTTCCTATATATGGGAAAACGGTACCCAAACCGTACAGGCCGGAAATTGGCCAGCCCCTTTTGGGATTACCTTCGTGGCCGACACCTTTTCGGCGACTTTAGTATTATTAACGGCTATTTCCGGATTGGCTGTTTCCAGTTTTTCTTCTGCATCAATTGTGGTAGCCAGACTTAAATTTGGATATTTCCCAATCTTTCATTTCCTTTTATTGGGGCTCAACGGTGCTTTTTTGACCGGTGATATATTTAATCTTTATGTATGGTTTGAAATAATCCTTATTAGCTCCTTTGTATTAATTACCCTAGGAGGTGAAAAAGCCCAATTGGAAGGAGCCGTGAAGTATTTTACCTTGAATATTTTGGGTTCCACGATTTTTCTTACTGCTATCGCCGTACTTTACGGGTTGACAGGTTCTCTTAATATGGCTGATCTTTCCCTTAAAGTAGCACTAATTGAAAACCGAGGTTTGGTCGATATTACTGCGATATTATTTTTAGTGGGATTCGGAATTAAAGCAGCAGTGTTTCCACTCTATTTTTGGCTCCCCGATTCCTACCATACCCCGCCATCTGCCGTATCAGCAATATTTGGGGGGTTGTTGACAAAAGTAGGTGTTTATGCCATGCTCAGGGTGTTTACTTTAATTTTCGTCCCCGATGAATTTTTGATAAATACAATCTTGATAATTGCATTTTTAACCCTTATTTCCGGAGGTCTGGGCGCTTTGATACAAAACAACCTTCGCAAAGTATTTTCTTACCTTATTATTTGCCATATTGGCTATATGATTGCCGGATTGGGATTATATACTCAAGTTGCTATTGCGGGGGCAATTTTCTATTTAATTCACGATATTGTTATAAAAACCAATTTATTTATGATAAGCGGTTTAATTTATAGGATAAAAGGTACCAACAGCATTCGTTCAATGGGTGGATTGTATTCTGATAATCCTAAGATTAGCTTTTTAATCGCAATTGCATTGTTCTCTTTGGTAGGAATCCCGCCGCTTTCTGGATTTTGGCCAAAAATATCCCTGCTTTCGGCTAGTTTCTCAGCTGAAAATTGGTGGATCGTAGGCGCAATTCTGTTTGCAAGTTTCATAACTTTAATTATCATCTCAAAAGTATGGGCCAACGTGTTCTGGAAAGATAAAGTGGAATTGCCTAAGAGATTGAATTTCAGGTATTTTCATAAATTGACAACGGTTAAAAGATCCCAAATGATAGGACCAATTGTGTTTTTAACGCTGGTATCCCTGTATATTGGTTTTGGCGCTGAACAAATTCAACAGGTTTCCTCACGTGTTGCAGATGAATTGATGAATAATCAACAATACATTGATGCGGTATTAAATAATAACCAAACCTATAACTGATGAAAAACAGGTTTTTATCAAATATAATTCTAACCTTTATCTGGGTTGCCCTTACGGGGAATTTTGCCTTTGCAAATTATTTATTTGGTTTTATTCTCAGTTTTAGTTTGTTGTGGCTCATCACATCTGGCACCGGAGACGCAAAATATTTTAAGATCCTTCCCAAGGTAATTACTTTTTTCTTTTTCTTTTTATATGAATTGGTAAAAGCAAATTTACAGGTGGCTTATGAAGTTATGACCCCAAACTACAACATGACCCCGGGTATAGTAAAAGTACCACTGGATGTAAAATCAAATTTGGAAATAACCTTTTTGGCGAACCTGATTTCCCTTACTCCCGGTACCTTAAGCCTTGACGTATCTGATGATAAAAAGGTTTTATACGTTCATTCTATGTATATTACAAGTCAGGAAAGTTTTATACGAAGCATTAAAAACGGATTTGAAAAACGCATTCTGGAAATTTTAAGATGACATTGTACGACTTTTTATATTACATTATACTCCCGATTTTATCGATCTCAGTAATCTTGATCGTCATCAGGTTTTTAAAAGGGCCCAGCATTGTTGACCGGGTGATTGCGCTGGATCTCCTAATTACTACGGGGATAGGTATTATTGCAGTTTATAGTATTATCACCAATCAGCCTACCTTTTTGGACATTGCAATGATATTGGCCCTTATTGCGTTTTTGGGAACGGTTGCCTTTTCCTACTACCTTGAAAAAAGAAATAAATAATGACAGAAATAACTATAGGAATATTAGCTTCATTTGGCGCAATTTTCGTCCTGCTGGCAGCCGTGGGATTGATCCGGATGCCGGACACCTATTTGCGTATCTCAGTAACAACCAAAGCTGCTACCTTGGGGATTGGATTATTGTTGGTTGCAGCAGCAGTATTTTTTAAAGATATGTCCATTACCACTAAAGTTTTGGCAATTATTCTTTTTATATTACTTACGGCTCCGGTAAGTGCTCACCTTATAGGTCGGGCTTCTTATTTCTCGGGTGTAAAACTCTGGAAAGGTTCGGTTTTGGATGATTTGAATGGGAAATATGATAAATCCTCTCACAAGCTAAGAAGTGGACTCGAAGAAGCTCCGGAAAAAAAAACCAATAAAATCGGGGAAGATTAACTTTCTTTGCTTTCAGCGGCAGCGGCATTCCTCTTATGCTTTAATTTAATTTCAAAAAAGCTAAAAACGAAATTGATAATTATCACCAAAATGGTAATTACAGCAAGTTCCTTGTACATGCCGGTTGCTGCCAGACATCCCGCACCCGCACTGCACCATATTGTGGCGGCGGTGGTTAATCCCTCTACTTTTGTGCCATGATGAAGAATTGTACCTGCACCTATAAACCCAATCCCTGTAACTATCTGCCCTAAAACCCGGGTGACATCTACATTGGCTTCCTCCCGGAAATTCAGGGATATCAGGATAAAAACGCAGGCACCCAGGGCGACAAGGGCATTGGTTCTTAAACCGGCACTTTTACCTCTATATTCACGTTCAGCACCAATAAAAACTCCTGCAATTACCGCGAGGCCAACTTTTAAAACAAATTCTCCGAGTTCCATATTTATAAGTTTTCTGAAAGTTGTAATTTTGCCCAATGCAAAATCTTCCTTTAAAATTAACGAAAAGCATTGACATTCGAAAGCAACAAAATGCAATTCGAAAATTAGGTCCCAAAAAAGATCTGATTGATTTTTCATCCAATGATTATTTGGGGTTTTCAGATTTAAAACAGATTTATTTTACCGCAGAAAAAATCCTGACCGATTTCAACCTTTTGAAAAACGGAGCTACCGGTTCCCGATTGCTTTCTGGAAACCATCGTTTATTTTCTCCTGCCGAAGATTTTATAACCAAATTTCATTCTACTGAATCCGCTTTGATATTCAATTCGGGGTATGATGCGAATGTTGGTTTTTTCTCAAGTGTACCCCAACGCGGCGATCTTATTTTTTATGATGAATTGGCGCATGCCTCCATTCGCGACGGGATTTCCATGAGCCGCGCCAAGGCCTATAAATTTAAACACAATGATATTGCCGATCTATGTGGTCATGTTGAGCGCAATCGAAATATAAATAAGGAATCTGAAATTTACATCGTCACCGAATCGGTTTTTTCCATGGATGGCGATATTCCGGATTTAGAGACATTGGCTGAATTTGCCGAAAAACAACACTGTTTTTTGGTGATAGATGAAGCTCACGCCACCGGGATTTTTGGTTCAGATGGAGCAGGGCTGGTACAGGAATTGGGAATTCAGGATAAAGTTTTTGCAAGGATCATCACTTTTGGAAAAGCGATGGGTTGTCACGGAGCTGCAATCTTAGGAAGCACTACTTTAAAAGAATATCTCATCAATTTCGCCAGAAGTTTTATTTATACCACAGCCTTGCCGCCGCATAGCGTTGCTACAATTCTGGCATCTTATCAATATCTAAAAGATAAACCCGAGATTGCCGAAGTAAATCCTGAACATGTCGAAGTACCGGAAATAAAAAAGCTAAAACAAAACATCGAATTTTTTAAGTCTGAAATTGTTGCAAATAAGCTCCAATCGTTTTTTATTGAAAGCAATTCCGCAATTCAATCCTGTATAATCCCGGGAAATGAGAAGGTGAAAAATGCTGCTGTCTTACTTGAATCTGAAGGTTATTACGTCAAACCTATTTTATCACCTACGGTTCCAAAAGGAAAAGAACGCTTGCGATTTTGCCTGCACAGCTTTAATTCCCATGAAGAAATTTCGGGAGTAATAAAGATCCTGGTTAAATTAGCGAATTGATTTCTTTATCGATTAAGAATGCTTGAGTTAATAATTTATGTTCCGTATTTTATAATTTTAGGTGAAGATGTTATCAAAGAAAATTCATAATAATCATATTTCAATCTCATGAACACATATTTTATTACAGGAATTGGAACAGAGGTTGGGAAAACAATTGTCTCTGCAATTATCACCGAAGCTTTGGAAGCCGATTACTGGAAACCAATTCAGGCGGGAGAATTGGGGAATAGCGATACCCATAAATTAAAAAACCTGGTCTCGAATAAAAAAACCGTTTTTCATCCTAATAGTTTTGAGTTGCAAACCCCAATGAGTCCTCACGCCGCAGCCGAAATTGATGGAGTTAAAATTACTTCAACAAAAATTAAAAGACCAAAAACTTCAAATGATCTGGTTATTGAAGGCGCCGGCGGACTTTTAGTGCCTATCAGTTCCAAAGAGACAATTGCAGATCTGATAAAACCTTCAGATAAAATAATTGTGGTTTCCAGGCATTATCTGGGAAGTATAAATCATACGCTGTTAACTTTGGAAGTATTAAAAAATCGTGGCTTGAATATCTTCGGAATTATTTTTAACGGAGAAAAAAATGATTCTTCCGAAAGTGTCATCTTAAAAATGACCGGGGTTTCTTGTCTTGGAAGAATTGATGACGAGCCGTATTTTGATAAAAATGTGGTCAAGGAATACGCTGAAGTATTTAAAAATAAATTGATATAGACCTCACAGGTCTTTGAGACCTGTGAGGTCTAATAAAAACATATTATGTCAGATATAATTAAGAATACGAATAAATCTTCCATCACTATTGTTGGAGAAAATAAAGAACAAACTTCCCTTTCTCAACGCGATCAAGAACACATTTGGCATCCATTGACCCAACATAAATTATCGTCGGGAATCCTGCCAATTGTGAAGGCAAAGGGAGCAATTTTATACGATGAGAACGGAAAGGAATATATAGATGGGATCGCTTCCTGGTACACTTGTATGTATGGGCATTGCAATGAGTATATCACGAAAAAAGTCGCCGTTCAAATGCAGCAGCTGGATCAGGTGGTTTTTAGCGGATTCACCCACGAACCTGCAATTAAATTATCAGAAGCTTTAATTGATATTTTGCCTAAAAACCAGCAGAAATTATTTTTTAGCGATAATGGTTCGACTGCGACAGAGATCGGGATAAAAATGGCTTTGCAATATCATCACAACCTTGGCCATGACCGCAAGGTGATGCTCGCTTTTGAAGAAAGCTTTCACGGCGATACTTTCGGCGCGATGTCGGTTTCGGGATTGTCGGTTTACAACGGGGCTTTTGAAGATCATTTCATCAAAGTGGTAAGAATCCCCACTCCCTCCGGTGAAAATAATACGGAAGTGCTTCAGAAGCTAAAGCATTTAATTTCCGAACATAAGATCGCCGGATTTATATATGAACCGCTGATGCAAGGTGCTGCCGGGATGAAACTGCACGATGCGGATGGCTTAAATGAGATCCTGAAAATTTGCAGGGAACACGAAATAATTTGTGTGGCAGATGAGGTCATGACGGGTTTTGGAAAAACGGGCAAGAACTTCGCTTCAGAATATATGAATACGCTTCCGGATATTATGTGTATGTCCAAAGCTTTAACTGCTGGACTTTTGCCAATGGCTGTAACTTCCTGCACTCAGAATGTTTTTGACGCCTTTTATTCAGATGAACTCTCAAAAGGATTGTTTCACGGTCATACTTATACGGCAAATCCGTTGGCCTGCACAGCAGCTTTGTCGGGAATTGAATTGTTGAATTCAGGGGAAATCCAAAAGAAGATTGTCCGGATCACTAAATCACATCAGGATTTTAACAACCGGATCAAAAATCATCCAAAAGTCACAAATACACGTCAGTTGGGAGTGATCTATGCCTTTGATCTGGACGTAAAAATGGAACGTTACGGGGAAGTTCGGAATCAGCTTTTTAAGCATTTTATGGATTTCGGGGTATTCCTGCGTCCACTGGGAAATACAATCTATATTTTGGCGCCCTTTATTATTTCTGACGCGGAACTTGAAAAAATTTATATGAGTATTGAATCGGCCTTGGAGAAATTTTAGGTTTGCTCTTTTCCAAAGTTTCAAATTTTGGAAAAGTTTTGATCTAACATTGAAAAAATTTCGATTTCGAAATAAGTTTTTTTTAATATTCAATTTGGAAATTTCATACATTAGGATATTAATTTCTGAAAATTATGATGCATCCTGACACGGAAATCCGGTTTATTAGTGAAGAAATTGGGTATGGCGTGGTAGCCAAAAAAATTATTCCAAAAGGTACAATTACCTGGGTGCAGGATGAACTGGACCAGATCTATACCCCGAAGCAGGTAGGGATGATGGAAAAATTAGCCCAACAAATGATCGATAAATATACTTTTAGGAACAATAAGGGAAATTTTGTCCTTTGTTGGGACCTTGCCAAATATGTAAATCACAGTTTTAAGTCTAATTGTCTTTCTACCGCTTACGATTTTGAAATTGCGGTGCGCAACATACTTCCCGGGGAGGAACTCACCGATGATTACGGTTATTTGAATATTACCGAAGCTTTTGAAGCTAAAGATGAAGGCGCCGTTCGCACCATTGTTTATCCAGATGATTTGTTGCATTTTCACAAAGAATGGGATGCAGATCTCGAAGATGCATTTGTACATTTTGATAAAGTGGAACAACCACTGAAGGATTTAATTTCGGCTGAAATTCAGCATAAAATGAAATCGATTTTAGAAGGCCATGAGAAAATGGACTCAATTTTGAATTTGTATTGCCGCAATGGTATATAAGCTCAACTTGAAACCCAACTTTTCCAAATTTTGTAGAATTCCTGGTTCTATTGAATTTGGACTACACGGAGGTTAAATAAATTCAAATTTTCCGAAGTTGTTAATTTTATGACTTAAAATTTAGCCTAAGACTTCTAAGGCCTTATTTTTGCCGAAAAAATAAAGCTTTTGAAAATACCTGTATATATCAAATCCATAGCTTCGGTTTCTCCTTTGGGGAAGACATCAGAAGAGATCTGGGAGAATTATAAAAATCAGAAACATTTTATCAAAAAACACGATTTCAGCGGAATTGAAGCTTTCGCGGCTTTTCTTCCGAAGGAATTAAAAGAGGAAATAAATGAACTCCGTATTTCTTCTCACGATTTAAGGAATTTAGATGAATCGGTTTTATTTTCTGTGTTTGTCGCCAGGGAAGCCGTGAAAAAGGCCGGATGGGGACTTGGTGAAAATATTGGGGTTAATATTGGCAGTTCCCGGGGAGCTACACAACTTTTTGAAAAATATCATCAACTTTTTTTAGAGACGAAAAAAGCCGAAATCCTGGCTTCGCCTACGACAACTTTGGGTAATATTTCATCCTGGGTGGCTCAGGATCTTCAAAGCAGCGGTCCGGAAATTTCGCACAGTGTAACCTGTTCCACAGGGCTACATGCGGTATTGAACGGTGTTGCCTGGTTACAGGCGGAAATGGCTGATAAGTTTTTGGTTGGCGGGAGCGAGGCGGCTTTGACCCCGTTTACCATCGCCCAGATGAAAGCGATGAAAATCCATGCTTCTGAAGACCTGGATTTTCCTTGTAGATCCCTGGATATGGATAAAACGCGGAATTCCATGGTTTTGGGAGAAGGCGCGGGAGTGGTTTGTTTGTCTAAAAATTCCGAAAACAGCATCGCCCAAATTGGCGGGATTGGCTATGCAACCGAGAAACTCAAACATTCGGTTTCCATTTCGGCAAACGGGGAATGCTTTCAAAAATCCATGAAAATGGCTATTGGGAATAAAAATTTAGATGAAATTGATGCCGTGGTAATGCACGCACCGGGAACCATTAAAGGAGATAAGGCCGAAGTAATTGCAATAAAGGAACTTTTTGGAGATAACCTTCCTGCAATGACCTCAAATAAATGGAAGATAGGACATACCTTCGGGGCATCGGGGATTTTAAGTATGCAACTGGCCATTTTGATGCTGAAACATCAGGAATTTATATCGGTTCCGTTCTCCAGGATCAGTAAAGCACCCGGAAAGCTCAGGAATATTCTGGTAAATGCCGTAGGTTTTGGGGGAAACGCAGTTTCCATATTGGTGAGTAAAGATTAATTTAAATCTCCGCTCTCATTCGGAAAAACCGAAGAGAGCTAAAAAATATTTAATTCAAACATTCAGAAAGCTCAGTTTTAGCTATTTTTGGAACCAAATCATTTTTTCATGAAAACAAGACACAATTGGACCAAAGAAGAGATCCTTGAAATTTATAATAAACCCTTAATGGAATTGCTTTACGAGGCAGCCACGGTCCACCGGGAAAACCACGATCCCAATACGGTTCAGGTTTCAACCCTGATATCCATCAAAACCGGGGGCTGTTCCGAGGATTGCGGGTATTGCCCTCAGGCAGCCCGTTACCACACAGATATTGAGGGTAATGACCTGATGAGTGTAAACCAAGTAAAAGCCCAGGCATTGCGCGCAAAAGAGGCGGGGAGTTCAAGGGTTTGTATGGGTGCGGCCTGGAGAAACGTAAAAGACGGCGAGGAGTTTGATTCGGTTTTGGAAATGGTTCGCTCTATTAACAAACTGGAAATGGAAGTTTGCTGTACATTGGGAATGATCACGGAAAATCAGGCACAACGACTGGCTGAGGCAGGATTATATGCCTACAATCACAATCTGGATTCTTCAGAAGAATATTATAAGGAAGTTATTTCCACCCGTGGTTTTCAGGACAGGCTGGATACCATTGGAAATGTGCGAAAAACCAATGTAACGGTTTGTAGTGGAGGAATTATTGGAATGGGTGAACGTATAGAGGACAGGGCAGGAATGCTTGTAGCATTGTCTACATTGGATCCTCAGCCCGAATCTACGCCTATTAATGCATTGGTGCCGGTGGAAGGAACCCCGCTGGAAGAACAAAAACCGGTTTCCATCTGGGAAATGGTGAGAATGGTTGCCACAACCCGAATTGTAATGCCGGAAACCCAGGTGCGGCTTTCAGCGGGAAGGATGCAAATGAGCAGGGAAGGGCAGGCTATGTGCTTTTTTGCCGGAGCAAATTCCATTTTTGCGGGAGACAAGTTGCTTACCACTCCAAATCCCGATGTAAATGAAGATATGGAGATGTTCCAGGCTCTGGGATTACACCCACAAAAAGCCTTTGAGAAAAAATCGCAATCGGAAAGTATTTCTGCGGAAGATTCAAAATATCAGAATTTGGGAGAAAAACCTAAATGGTCCAGACCGGGACATAAAATTGAAAGGAATATCGAGGCGCAAAAGGTCGCCAAGATTAGATTTGAGAACGTTAAAAAATCCGACTTATAGTGAAACTGGATCTGCAATCCATCCCACGGGTAAAGGGAATTTCAAAAGAAGAATTTTTGAAAGAATATTTTATTCCCCAAAAACCTGTCGTGATGGAAGATCTCACTGCAGATTGGCCTGCCCGGGAAAAATGGAATTTTGAATATTTCCGGGAAAAAGTGGGTGAAATCGTGGTGCCAATCTATGACGGAAAACCGGCAAAAGGTCACCAAAGTTCCCACGGCCCGGCGATGAAGATCAAAATGAAGGAATATATTGATATCCTGAAAAAAGGCCCAACAGATCTGCGGATGTTCTTTTTTAATCTTCTGAAAAATTGTCCGGAACTGATCAATGATTTCAAATATCCCGATCTGGGCGTGAGATTCTTTAAAAAACTCCCGGTTTTGTTCGTTGGAGGTGAAGGCGCAAAAGTGGTGATGCACTACGATATGGATCTGGCAAATAATTTTCATTTCAATTTCGCGGGAGAGAAAAAAGTAATCTTGTATCCGCCATCCCAAACAAAATATTTGTACAAGGTGCCTTATTCTATTGTAAGCATGGAACAAATAGATATGGAGCATCCGGATTTTGAGCATTATCCAGCGCTGTTAAAAGCAAAGGGTTATGAAGTTACCTTAAAACACGGCGATGCGCTGTTTATTCCCAGCAAATGGTGGCATTTTATAAAATATGAAACTCCGTGCTTATCCCTGACTTTGCGCTCTTTGCCTACTTCTCCCAAAAAAATTCTGGAAGTGCTGCGCAGTATAATTTTATTCCGGAATTACGACAATTTGATGCGGAAAATTAAAGGGCAGGAATGGATAGATCACAAAAACGAACAGGCCATAAAAAACACTCATAGATTGAGTGATATCAACTGATAAGATCATTGCTTACGTCATAGATCAGTTGCGGTTCATAGCCTTTTTGCAACAGGTAATTGACCAATTTTTTCTTTCGCTTTATGGGATTGACCTCGTTGATTAGGTTCAGTTTTTTTTCTGCCAGTTCGTCAAGTGTGCTTAAATAAATTTCTTCATCTATTTCGGTAAAGGCAAGTTTGATTATGGGAGCCGATATTTCCCGGATCTTAAGTTCCTGTTTGATCTTATTTCGTCCCCATTTTTTTATCCTGAATTTTCCGCGTACAAAACTCCGCGCAAATCGTTCTTCATTTAAAAAACCCTCCTGCATCAACTTCATTATAATTTGTTCACAAGCTACGGGGATCATCCTCAATTCCTTCAGTTTTTCTTCCACTTCCTTGTGGGACCTGTCTCTATATGCGCAAAATTGCGCCAGTTTTAGAGTGGCTTCATTTACGGTGTAGGATTTAAGGGTGGAGTTGGGTTTCATAGAAGGTAAAGGTAATTATTTAGAACACAGAATATAGAATATAGAAAAAAAGAGAAAAAGATCTATGATAAGGATATTCTCCTCTCAATTCTAAGGACTCTATACTAATATCTACAAACAAAAAAAACGCCTCCCAAATTAATGAAAGGCGTTTGATTTAAGAATATTTTATTATTCCAACACTTCCCCGTCTTTATCGTGAAAGTGGTATTCCATGAACGTGTAAGCGTCTCTTGGTAAAATTTTTACCCAGCGTTTATGGTCCAAAAACCATTGTGTGCGGGGCGATGGAAAGCCTTTGGTTAAAAAGGCTGCAATAAATGGGTGCGTACTAAGGGTGATCTTTTTTTGATTCTTCTTGATCAGCCTTTCCAGGTCGGTTTTAATTTTGTCTATCACTAAAATAGGTGCTTCAATTTCACCTACTCCATCGGGATTTTCTTCCCGGGTTTTGATATTCGTTTCCGGCCGTACGCGTTGTCTTGTAATTTGTATCAATCCAAATTTACTCGGAGGCAAAATTTTGTGTTTTGCGCGATCGTCACTCATTTCTTCCCTTAAATGGTCGTAAAGAGCTTTCCTGTTTTCGGGGTTGGACATATCTATAAAGTCTACCACAATAATTCCGCCCATATCGCGTAAACGCAGTTGGCGGGCAATTTCTGTGGCGCTTATAAGGTTGACTTCCAGAGCCGTATCTTCCTGATTTTTAGCTTTATTTGACCTATTGCCACTATTCACGTCTATAACGTGCATGGCTTCGGTGTGTTCTATAATCAGATAAGCACCTTTGTTTATCGATACGGTTCGTCCAAAGGAGGTTTTTATTTGTCTTTCGATATTAAATTTTTCAAAAACGGGAACGTTTGATTGATATAGTTTTACTATTGATTCTTTGTTAGGGGCAATTTCTGCCACATAATCTTTAACTTGTGAATAAAGCGTTTCATCATCTACCATTATAGAAGTGAAGGAATCGTTAAAAACATCTCTTAAAATAGAAGATGCTCTGGTTAATTCCCCCAAAACCTTTGATGGATGGGGTGCTTTATACAATTTTTTACACATTGCGGTCCAGCGACTCAATAAATTCTCGAGGTCTCTGTCTAGCTCTGCTACTTTTTTGCCTTCTGCTACGGTACGAACAATTACGCCAAACCCTTTGGGTTTGATGCTTTTCACCAATCTCTTAAGACGTTCTTTTTCTTCCTTGCTCTCGATTTTTTGCGAAACCGAGATCCGGTTTGAAAAAGGCACCAACACAATATAACGGCCCGGTAGGGAAAGCTCAGAGCTTAACCTTGGACCTTTTGTGGAGATAGGTTCTTTCATCACTTGTACCAATAGCGACTGATTTGATTTTAAGACTTCAGCAATGCTTCCGTCTTTATCAATATCTTTTTCAAAAGTAAAATTCTGTAAAGAATAATCTTTTAATTTACCTGTGCTTACACGTTTTATGAATTTCAACAATGAAGGGATCTGGGGACCAAGATCGTGATAGTGTAAAAAACCATCTTTTGTATAGCCTACATTTACAAATGCGGCATTTAATCCGGGTACAGCTTTTCTTATTTTGGCGATAAATATGTCACCAACTGCAAAATTGCTATCCTCTTCTTCCTTGTTTAATTCAACTAGTTTTCCATCTTTTAATAAGGCAAAATCTATAGCAGAGGAACCTGATCTGATAATCAATTCTTTGTCCACTTTTTTAGATTTTTATCCCGAAATATCGGGATGGATTAAACATAATTTTTTCACAGGGTTTTTAATCCTGAAGAAACCTGGTCCAAAATAAATATATAAACCGGTTTCAATTTCAATGAACTTTTTTTACCAAAAAAAAGTAGTGAGAACACTACTTTTTCTTATGGCGGTTTGCTCTGCTTCTTTTCTTGCGTTTGTGCGTTGCTACTTTATGTCTTTTTCTCTTTTTTCCACTTGGCATAGTGTTACATTTTTTAGATTAATAATTTAATTTTTTACTCCTTTAAAAGGAATCGTGTTTTACTTAATTTCAACATTACTTTTAACGCCATCAACAAATATTCTGGCTGGTTTAAAGGCCGGGATGTTGTGGGCGGGAATTTTTATAGTGGTATTTTTTGAAATATTTCTTCCGGTTTTTTCGGCCCTTGTTTTAATTACAAAGCTTCCAAAACCTCTTAAATAAACATTATCTCCGCTTTCTAAAGAAGTCTTTACTTCTTCCATAAATGTTTCAACAGTTGCTTGAACATCACCTTTCTCCATTCCTAATTTCTCCGAAATCTTCGCTACGATATCTGCTTTTGTCATTTCTGTGCTATTTATTATTTTATATTGGGGTTGTTAATTTTCAAGGGGGCAAATATAGTAATTAAATCTCCAATATTTCATTCCTAATTCATTAAATAGTAACCAAATAAAGATTTATCATTGCATTCAAACATCAACAAATTTGATTTTTCATAAAACATTGACTAATTGGTACTTAAAGAATAAACGCGATCTTCCATGGCGAAATTCCGCGGATCCTTATTCTATCTGGCTGAGCGAAATTATGCTGCAACAAACCCGTATTGATCAGGGCTTGCCATATTATTTGAAGTTTATAGAGACTTTTCCTACCGTATTTGATCTTGCAGGGGCTTCACAGGAAACGGTTTTAAAACTTTGGCAGGGACTTGGTTATTACTCCCGGGCAAGAAATTTACATGAAACCGCCCAGCATGTTGCTTTTCACTTAAATGGACATTTTCCCGCGACTTATAAAGAATTGTTGCTATTAAAAGGGGTGGGAGATTATACCGCCAGTGCAATAGCCTCTATTTGCTACGATGAACCGGTTGCGGTTGTAGACGGAAATGTATACAGGGTCCTTGCCAGGTATTTTGAGATTGATACTCCTATTAACAGTACTGGTGGAATTAAGGAATTTAAAGATCTGGCCATGGAACTGCTGGATACCGGAAATCCTGGAATTTACAATCAGGCGGTGATGGAATTTGGCGCATTGCATTGTAAGCCTCAACTTCCTCTTTGTGAAACCTGCCCTATATCTCAAGGCTGCCTCTCCCTAAAAAATAAAAGTATAGGCGAATTACCGGTGAAGCTTAAAAAAGCTAAGATCAAAAAAAGATATTTCAACTATTTGGTTTTCCTTTCTGAAGAAAATAGAACTATTATAGAGCAGCGCTCCGGTAAAGGAATTTGGGAAGGTTTATATCAATTTCCGCTTTTGGAAACAGATGAACCTGTGAGTGCTGAAAAATTTCCGTTTGACGAAAAATTTGTGCAACTTATAGGGAAAGGAATTCAGCAGATCAGGTTGTTTAATGAAACCCCAATAGTTCATAAGCTGTCGCATCAGCATATTTACACCAGGTTTTGGGTAGTAGATAAAAAGGATTTGCCCAAGGAGTCCATTCCGGTTGAGAAACTGCATGAATACCCGGTTCCGGTGCTGATAGCCAATTTTTTAAACGAGTATAATTTTGAACAATATTAAGGCCGAAGTATAATTTTGATTTTTGACATTTCTAAATTTCTAAATTTCAATATGTCAAACTAAATTATTTTCTTTATTTTTAGACGGACTATTAACCAAATTGCAATAAATTTGCGGTTTAAATTTTACTATTATAATGACAGGAACACTTAACAAAGTAATGTTGATAGGGCATACCGGAGACGATGTAAAAATGCATTATTTTGAGGGAGGAGGTGCTATAGGGAGATTTTCTATTGCTACCAACGAAGTTTATACCAATAAATCTACCGGGCAACGGGTGGAAAGTACAGAATGGCACAACATTGTTGTAAGAAATAAGGCTGCTGAGATCTGCGAAAAATATCTTAAAAAAGGCGATAAGGTGTATGTTGAAGGTCGGCTTAAAACCCGAAAATGGACTGATGACAAGGGAATTGAACGATATTCGGTAGAAATTCAATGTACCGATTTCACATTTTTAACTCCAAAAACGCAGACTTCAGGACCTGTAACACAAAATTCACCTTCGGCCAAACCGGTTTCCAGTCCAGAAAAGGATACTTTAGCCAATCAACCTTTAGGTAAAGAAGATGAAAGTGAAGATGATTTGCCCTTTTAAGTTTAACTAATATCAAAGCTATTGGATCCAGATCCTCCCAGTTTAATTTCGTTGATTTTTTCTATAGATTATACGCAAATCTTCAGCATTGTAATAATGTTGGGCTTGCTGATTTGTTCGGCCCTGATCTCGGGCGCCGAAGTCGCTTTTTTTTCCCTGACCCCGTCAAATTTCCTTACCGATAGCGGAAAGAGAAGCAATACCCAAAAAATTGTTGTCCGGTTACTGGAAAAACCCAAAAAATTACTGGCAACTATCTTGGCTGCGAACAACTCTATTAATATAGCGATTGTTTTGCTTTTTGATAACATTAGCGACGAATTCTTCAAAAACCTTGATGCTGTTGCTTTTGGAATAGATTTTAAATTTATAGTCGAAGTTGGGATAGTAACCTTTTTGATCTTGCTTTTTGGCGAGATCCTTCCCAAAGTTTATGCCAGCCGTAACAATGTGAAATTTTCCAATTTTATGGCATACCCCATAAATGTATTGGACACCCTGTTCTCACCTTTAAGTGTTCCCATGAGGGCAATCACTATTTTTATACATAAACGATTAGGAAAAAAGAAAAGCTTCATTAGTGTTGATCATCTTTCCCAGGCCTTGGACCTCACTAGTGTAGAAGATACCACCAGGGAAGAACATAAAATTTTAAAGGGAATTGTTTCTTTCGGAAATACCGATACCAAACAGGTGATGAAGCCAAGAATGGATATTTTTGCTTTAAATGAAATCCAAAACTTTAAGGATATAATTCCTGAAATTATTCAAAATGGATATTCCAGGATTCCTGTTTACAGGGAAAACATGGATCAGGTAATAGGAATTTTATATGTAAAGGATCTATTGCCATATCTCAATAAAAAGAATTTTGACTGGACAACCTTGCTTCGGGATCCTTATTTTGTTCCTGAAAATAAGAAGCTGGACGATTTGATGAATGATTTTCAGGTAAGAAAGATCCACCTGGCAATCGTGGTAGACGAATATGGAGGTACAAGCGGTCTTATTTCCCTGGAAGATATAATTGAGGAAATTGTTGGAGATATAAGTGATGAGTTTGATGATGAGGATTTGATTTTTTCAAAATTGGATGATCGCAACTTTATTTTTGAAGGCAAGACGCCATTGAAGGATTTTTATAAGATTATCCGTTTGGAGGATACTTCGGTTTTTGAAGAAAACAAAGGGGAAGCGGAAACCCTAGCAGGATTTTTACTTGAAATTTCGGGTGGTTTTCCCAAGAAAAACGAGGTCATCACTTTTTTGAATTATAAGTTCACGATAGAAGTGATAGACAATAAACGAATCAAACAAATAAAACTGAGTATTGAAGCAGAGTGAT
>Ga0307486_1000954_pt1 | contig 23958 bp, 23 predicted proteins | sample CBIW02metaG_FD_203663 | JGI IMG/M metagenome (GOLD analysis project Ga0307486, IMG submission 203663) | Sea-ice brine microbial communities from Beaufort Sea near Barrow, Alaska, United States - CBIW 0.2 | ecosystem: Environmental > Aquatic > Marine > Coastal | place: USA: Alaska | collected...
ATGCCACAATTTGCTGGATGGATGGGAAAGCGCTCCTGCCCGGAAACAAATATGTGCTTCAGCATAACACCAACAGTGTACTGGCCAAAATCGATATAATAGACACAAATATTTCCACAGACTTTAGCGGAACCAATCAGGCTTCTTCTCTTAAATTAAATGAAATTGGCCAGGTTACAATTAAATTGAGCAAGGCTATTTTTACAGATAAGTATGAAAGCAATAAAGAAAATGGCAGGTTTATTTTAATCGATAATCAAACAAACACCACTGCCGGGGTAGGTTTTATTAATTAAAATTATTACCATTAAAATAATAACCATGCAAAGTTTTAGAAGCGAAATAGAAAATCCGGTAGTTGAAAAAGACATTCTGGATTTAGAAAAAAAGATAAGAGAATTCAGGGAAGGGAAAAGTGATGAAGATAAGTTCAAAAGTCTCCGGCTCGCCCGCGGGGTTTACGGACAAAGGCAGGCTGGAGTCCAAATGGTGCGTATAAAACTGCCTTTTGGAAAAGTAACTTCTGAACAATTGAAAAGAATTTCAGCTGTTTCCAATGAATATTCAACCGGAAGATTGCACATTACCACCAGGCAGGATATACAGATTCATTATGTGAGCCTTGACCGGACTCCCGAGCTTTGGTCACAACTGGAAAAAGATGATATAACCCTTAGGGAAGCCTGCGGAAATACGGTGCGAAACGTCACCGCTTCCCCAACAGCAGGAATAGATGTAAACGAGCCTTTTGACGTTTCGCCTTATGCCCACGCTACATTTAAGTTTTTTCTGAGGAACCCGATTTGTCAGGAAATGGGAAGAAAATTCAAAATTTCGTTTTCTGCTTCCGAAGAAGATTCGGCACTTAGTTATATTCACGATTTGGGATTTATAGCAAAGTTAAAGGACGGAAAACGCGGATTTAAAGTAATGTTAGGCGGAGGATTGGGTTCACAGCCAAGACATGCTGATGAACTGTTTGATTTTATTGAAGCTGAAAAAATAATTCCTTTGATCGAATCGGTTTTAAGGGTATTTGACAGGTTTGGAGAGAGATCAAAACGTCTTAAAGCCAGAATGAAATACCTGATAAAAGACATTGGAAAAGATGCTTTTATGGATTTGGTTGCGCAGCAGAAAAAAGCACTTTCACAAGAAGTAGTAGAATTTGACATTGAAGCTTTCGAAAAAGAACCTTCATTCCAAAATGTCGAAATTCCTTCAGTAGAAATAAAGAACAAAAAAGAATATGATGCCTGGAAAAGCACCAATGTAATTCAGCAGAAACAAAAGGGATTATTTGCCATTGGAATCCGGGTTCCGTTAGGCGATTTTTATACCGGTGCCGCGCTAAGGTTGGCCGATTTAATTAAAAAATACGCCGGAAATGAGCTGAGGTTCACCCTGAGACAGGATATTTTAGTGCGCCATGTGCGGGAAGAATTGCTGCCTTTCTTTTATACCGAATTACAGGAATTGGGACTTGCCGAACCAGGTTACAACAAAACCGTTGATATTACCGCTTGCCCGGGTACAGATACCTGCAACCTGGGAATTGCAAGCAGTACGGGAATCGCCACGGTTTTGGAAGATGTTTTAAAAGAGGAATATCCGCAATTAATAAACGGCCAGGATATCGCCATAAAAATAAGTGGATGTATGAATGCCTGCGGACAGCATAATATGGCTGAGATCGGGTTTCAGGGAATGTCCATAAAAGTTGGTAAAACCGTAGCTCCGGCCTTGCAAGTTTTACTTGGCGGCGGAGTTATGGGAGACGGAAATGGCCGTTTTGCAGATAAAATAATCAAAATACCAAGCAAACGCGGACCTGAAGCCTTACGGGTTATATTAAACGATTTTGAAACCCTGGCTAATTCGGAGGAAAGATTCGTAAAATATTACGAAAGGCAGGGAAAAACTTATTTTTATGATTTGCTGAAAGATTTGGCGGACACTTCAAATTTAGTCGAAAATGATTTTATTGACTGGGGACATAAAAAAAGTTATATCAACGCCATTGGAGTGGGAGAATGCGCCGGCGTGATTATAGATTTGATCGCAACTCTTTTATTTGAAAGCGAGGAGAAAATAGAAAATGCGAAGAGTGCTTTGGACAGAAATGCCTGGGCCGACAGTATTTACCATTCTTATACTTCAATAGTGAATTCGGCGAAAGCGCTTTTACTTGCCGAAGATAAAGCCGCCAATACTCAGGCGGGAATTATTTCCCTGTTTGATGAGTTTTTTGTCACCCCGGGTAAAATTGAGCTTTCCACTTCATTTAAGGAATTCGCTTATCAATTAAATGAAAATGAACCTACGGAAGCGTTCGCAAATAAATTTTTAGATGACGCGCAATTGTTCCTAAAAAGGATAGACGCATACAGAACAAAGGAGGTAGAAAATGAAAAATAAACCAAAACTTAGCGTTGTGGGTGCTGGTCCGGGGGATCCGGAATTAATCACCATAAAAGCGGTAAACACATTAAAAACTGCACAGGTTGTTTTATATGATGCGCTTATAAACAGGGAATTGCTGGATTATGCTCCGCGTGCAAAACATATTTTCGTTGGAAAACGAAAAGACCTGCACACTTTTAGCCAGGATGAAATTAACGAGCTTATTGTGAAATACGCTTATAAGTATGGTCACGTGGTGAGATTAAAGGGTGGCGATCCGTTTATATTTGGCCGTGGTGCAGAAGAAATTGAATTTGCCAGAAGCAAAGGTTTGGAAACAGCCGTGATTTCCGGGATTACATCTTCAATTGCAGTTCCTGCCAATTTGGGAATTCCGCTTACCAAGCGGGGAATTTCCGAAAGTTTCTGGGTGATCACGGGTACCACTTCAAACAGGAAACTTTCAGCAGATGTAAACCTGGCGGCACAATCTTCCGCCACGGTCGTAATTTTAATGGGCATGGGGAAATTGGCCGAAATTGTACAAACCTTTAAAGCTTTCGGAAAAGGGGAAACTCCGGTGGGAATTATTCAGAACGGAACAACAGATAATGAACGTTCCGGATTTGGAAAGATCAGTACTATTGAAGAAGTTGTGGCTGAGAAAAACCTGGCTTCTCCTTCAATTATTGTGATAGGGGAAGTGGTACGCGAAAGACTTCAGTTTCAATCGGTTTTTGAGAACATCAAAAGCATTGGAAAAATTTCAGAAGAAAAATTTATTTCAGCTTAAATAATGGAAAGAAACGAATTATATCCGATTTTTCTGAAGGTTAATATTCTGAATATCCTCATTATTGGAGGTGGAAATGTGGGACTTGAAAAACTCAGTTTTTTGTTGAAATCCAGTCCTAATGCAAATGTTGAGGTTTTGGCAAAAAGATTTCTGCCCGAAACGGTGGAACTGGCAAAAAAGCACGGGGTAAATCTGATTAAAAAAAGTTATAGGCGTAAGTATTTAAAAAAACGACATCTTGTGATTGCCGCAACAGATGACAGGGAACTGAATAAGAAAATTTATTACCAGGCCAAAAAGCGGTATTTGCTTGCCAATATCGCCGATACGCCAGAATATTGCGATTTTTATATGGGAGGCATTGTAAACAAAGGCCATGTAAAAATAGCGATTTCCACCAACGGAAAATCGCCGACCACTGCCAAACGCCTGCGACAATTTTTTGAGGAGGTGATTCCTGAAGACATAAATCAAATGGTGGAAAATTTAAATGAATACAGAAAAACAATCAAGGGGGATTTTGGGGAAAAAGTAAATAAACTCAATGAAATTACCCAAATATTAATATCAAAGAAAAAGAGTGATGATTAAAACAGATATCTTAATAATTGGAGCAGGACCTACGGGCTTATTCACCGTTTTTGAAGCGGGATTGCTAAAGTTAAAAACACATTTAATTGACGCCTTGCCACAGCCCGGTGGGCAATGTGCAGAGATTTATCCTAAAAAGCCAATTTATGACGTGCCGGCCTTTCCTGAAATATTGGCGGGTGATTTGGTGAAAAATTTATTGGAGCAAATAAAACCATTTCAACCGGGCTTTACCCTGGGAGAACGTGCCGAAACCATAGAAAAACTGGAAGACGGCAGTTTTATTGTCACCACAAATAAAGGTACAAAACATCACGCACCGGTAGTGGCAATAGCCGGTGGCCTTGGATCTTTTGAACCGAGAAAACCGCCCATATCCAATATTGAAGATTTTGAAGATAAAGGTGTGTCTTATTTTATTAAAGATCCGGAGGTTTTTAGGGACAAAAAAGTAGTGATCTCAGGTGGAGGCGATTCAGCTTTAGATTGGGCTATATTTTTAGCGGATGTTGCTTCTGAGGTGGTTTTGGTGCACAGAAGAAATGAATTCAGGGGCGCATTGGATTCGGTGGAACAGGTTTCTGAATTATCCAAACTGGGCAAAATAGAACTTGTTACAGATGCTGAAGTTGTTGGATTAAGAGGGGAGAATTACTTGGAAAAAGTCGTGATCAGGCATAAAGACCAAGCTCGTGAGGAAGATTTCAGGGAAACAGATTATTTTATTCCGTTGTTCGGACTTTCCCCAAAGTTGGGCCCAATGGCAAACTGGGGACTGGAGATAGAAAAGAATGCAATCAAAGTTGATAATTCTTACGATTACCAGACTAATATTCCCGGGATTTACGCTATTGGCGATGTGAATACCTATAAAGGAAAATTAAAATTAATTTTATCAGGCTTTCACGAAGCTGCGATTATGTGTCAAAGCGCATATAAAAGAATTAACCCAAATAAAAAGTATGTTTTAAAATACACTACCGTGGGCGGAGTGGAAGGATTTGACGGCAGTAAAAAACAGGCGAAAAAGGAAGTGGTGCAAAGTATTGGGTAAAAAGCCCCCCAACCCCCAAAGGGGGAGTTTTAAAGCTCTAAAAACCTAACAGGTCTTTGAGACCTGTTAGGTTTAACAGGAGTTCACATGATTTTTTTAAACCTCCATTTTACTTAACTTTGTCCAAAAGCAAAATCAAATGAAAATTAGCCTAAAAAGATTAAATGACAATTATCATTTTGAAACCAGAAACGAAAGAGGAGATGTAGTTCATTTAGACAATAAATCGGAGCCAAATCCGCAGGGAGCTAGTCCTATGGAATTATTGCTGATGGCAATTGCCGGTTGCAGTGGAATTGATATAGTCCTGATCCTCAAAAAACAGCATATTGAGCTTAAAGATTTCCAAATGGAGGTTATAGGTTACCGTCAGGAAGGAGCTATACCAAATGTTTTTACCGGAATAAAACTGAAAGTTTCTCTAAAAGGAGATCTTTCCCCTGAAAAAGCAAAAAGAGCGGTAGGGCTTTCTCTTGAAAAATATTGCTCAGTCGCAAAAATGTTGGAAAAAACTGCGGAAATCACTCACGAAATAACCTTAAATGGAGAATTCCTCAATTAATTAAAATTTCCATAAAATAGTTGGAATTGCTTGTGGGTTCACCTTATCTTTACAATTCAAAGTTCATAAAATTAACATCGTTATCAAGAAAGGTTGAGGGATAGACCCAATGAAACCTTAGCAACCCTCCTTTAAAAAGGAGAAGGTGCTACATTCTACTCCGCATTTTGCGCAGATAGATAACAAGAGAATGCTTTCCTTATTTCTTTTTTTGATAGTGATTTATACACAACAACATGTCAAAATTAGAAGAAATCCTCGCAAAAAGAATACTTGTTTTAGATGGTGCCATGGGCACTATGCTGCAGGAATATAAGTTTACCGAAGAAGATTTTCGCGGAGAACGCTTTACCAATTGGCCGGTATCTTTAAAGGGAAATAATGATTTATTGTCTTTGACCCAACCCAAAGCCATCGCCGATATTCATCGAAAATACTTCCGGGCCGGGGCCGATATCGTTGAAACCAATACCTTTTCCGGAACTACCATCGCCATGGCCGATTACAAGATGGAAGAACTCGTTTATGAACTCAATTACGAGTCGGCTAAAATCGCCAAAAAGGTAGCAGAAGAACTTACCTCAGAAAATCCTGAAAAACCCCGGTTTGTGGCTGGAGCCATGGGCCCAACCAATAAAACTGCCAGCATGTCCCCGGATGTCAACGATCCCGGGTTCAGGGCGATTTCCTTTGAGCAACTCCGTGAAGCATACAGGCAGCAGGCAAAAGGTCTGATAGATGGAGGAGTGGATATTTTATTGGTGGAAACAGTTTTTGATACCCTGAATGCAAAAGCAGCCTTATTTGCAATAGATGAATTAAAGGAAGAACTTAAACTTGACATCCCGGTGATGATAAGCGGCACAATTACCGATGCATCGGGCAGAACGCTTTCCGGACAAACCGCAGAGGCTTTTATGATCTCGGTTTCACACATTCCTCTACTGAGTATAGGCTTTAACTGCGCTTTAGGAGCTAAACAACTGACACCTTATCTGGAAACTCTGTCTCAAAAATCGAATGCTGCGGTTTCTGCCTATCCAAATGCCGGCTTGCCAAATGCATTTGGGGAATACGAGGAATCCCCGGAAGATATGGCCCGTCAAATTAAAGAATATCTGGAAAGAGGATTGGTCAATATTATCGGAGGCTGTTGTGGCACCACTCCGGCACATATAAGCGCCATTGCTGAAATAACCAAAAATTATATGCCGAGGAAAATACCTGTTCACAACGCATAAAAATCTGTGAGAATAGATCTTAAAATATAATTATTCAGAAACTCTTGACTTTTTAGTTTGGAGTTCAAAAAACAAAACGAAAAATGGCTGATACAATCAATTTTTCTGAAGATACTTCCTCTTTTTTGAGGAGTTCAGAAGGGCCTTTTCTGAAACTTTCGGGCTTGGAACCTTTAATTATTACTCCCGAAAGCAATTTTATAAATATTGGAGAACGCACCAATGTAGCCGGTTCTAAAAAATTCCTTCGACTTATCAAAGAGGAAAAATTTGAGGAAGCACTTTCAATTGCCCGTGACCAGGTTGAAGGTGGCGCGCAAATATTGGATGTGAACATGGACGATGGCCTTATTGATGGGAAAGAAGTTATGGTCAAATTCCTTAATCTTATCGTTTCTGAGCCCGATATTGCCCGAATTCCAATTATGATCGACAGTTCCAAATGGGATATTATTGAAGCCGGACTTCAAGTTGTTCAGGGGAAATGTGTGGTGAATTCCATCAGTTTAAAAGAAGGAGAAGAAGAATTTATAAGTCGGGCAAAAAAGATAAAAAGATATGGTGCAGCCGTGGTGGTCATGGCTTTTGATGAAGTAGGTCAGGCCGATAATTATGAAAGGCGAATTGAAATCACTCAGCGCTCTTTTGATGTTTTGACTCAAAAAGCGAATTTTCCGCCGGAAGACATTATTTTCGACTTAAACATATTTCCTGTAGCCACCGGAATGGAGGAACATAGGAGAGCTTCCATAGATTTTATCGAGGCTACCCGATGGGTAAAAAAAAACCTGCCACTTTGCAGCCTGAGTGGCGGGGTGAGCAATGTTTCATTTTCTTTCCGTGGGAACGATCCGGTGCGGGAAGCGATGCACTCGGTGTTTTTGTATCACGCCATCAAGGCTGGGATGAATATGGGGATCGTAAACCCCGCAATGTTGGATGTCTATGATGATATTCCCAAAGAACTGCTCGAACACGTGGAAGATGTAATTCTCGACAGGCGCGAGGATGCTACCGAGCGATTACTGGCTCTGGCCGAATCGGTTGTTGGCGCAGTGAGGGAAAATAAAGTCGATCTTTCCTGGAGGGAAAAACCTTTGCAGGACAGAATTACACACGCCCTGGTAAAAGGAATTGACGCCTATATTCTCGAAGATATCGAAGATGCGAGATTGGAAGCCGAAAAACCCATTGAAGTTATTGAGGGTCCGTTGATGATAGGAATGAACGTGGTAGGCGATCTGTTTGGAAGCGGAAAAATGTTTTTACCGCAGGTCGTGAAATCTGCCAGGGTGATGAAAAAAGCCGTGGCTTATTTACTTCCTTTTATAGAGGCCAGTAAGTCCGGTGTAAGATCGTCGGCTGGAAAAATCCTCTTAGCTACCGTAAAAGGAGATGTACACGATATTGGTAAAAACATTGTAGGGGTAGTATTGGCTTGCAACAATTACGAAATTATAGATCTTGGAGTGATGGTTCCCGCGGAAAAAATTATAGAAAGGGCCAAAGCTGAAAATGTTGATATTATTGGTCTTAGCGGATTAATTACGCCATCTCTGGACGAAATGGTGTTTTTTGCCAAAGAGATGGAACGCCAGGATTTCATAGTTCCTTTATTAATTGGAGGCGCCACAACTTCAAAAGCGCATACGGCAGTAAAAATTGATCCACAATACCAAAATACGGTGGTTCATGTAAATGATGCTTCCAGAGCAGTAACCGTGGTCAGTAATTTGCTTAAGGAAGATTTCGGCGAAAAATACAGGAGCGATTTAAAAGTGGAATATGATATTTTTAGAAAAAATTTTCTCAAGCGGGGTAAAATAAAATCCTATTTGCCAATTGAAAAGGCCAGGGAAAACAATTTTCAGATTAATTGGGAAACCACTTCCATCACGAAGCCCCGAAATTTGGGAATTCAGGTACTGGAAGATTTCGATTTAAAGAAACTGGAAGAATTTATAGACTGGACTCCGTTTTTTAGAAGTTGGGAATTGCACGGCAAGTTTCCTGAAATTTTAAATGATGAAGTGGTTGGCGAATCGGCTACCTCCCTGTTCAAGGATGCCAAAATTTTATTGAATCGAATTTTTGACGAAAAACTGCTTACTGCAAAAGCTGTTTTTGGATTGTTCCCTGCGAATACAGTTAACAGCGATGATATTGAAATAAAATACGATGAAGCTTCCGAAGAAAAAACCATAGAATTCCGAACCTTGCGTCAACAATTAAAAAAACACGAGGGAAAACCCAACTTCGCACTGGCCGATTTTATTGCCCCAAAGGAAACCGGAATTCAGGATTATATGGGATGTTTTTGTGTTACCACCGGATTTGGTACCCAGGAACTGGCAGATAAATTTGAAGCGAAATTCGACGATTATAACTCTATCCTGATAAAAGCGCTATCCGACAGATTGGCTGAGGCTTTTGCTGAATATCTGCACAAACAAGTGAGAATCGAAGATTGGGGATATGCATCAGATGAAAATCTGAGCCATCAGGAATTGATTTCAGAAAGTTACAAAGGAATTAGGCCCGCCCCGGGATATCCTGCGTGTCCGGATCATTTGGAAAAAATAAGTATTTGGGAAGTTTTAAAAGTTGAAGAAAACATCGGGGTAAAACTTACCGAGAGTATGGCGATGTGGCCCGCAGCAAGCGTTAGCGGCTATTATTTTGCCAATCCCGAAGCACGTTATTTCGGGTTGGGAAAAATTACCGGAGACCAGGTAAAAGATTTTGCCGCAAGAAAAAAAATATCTTTAGATAGCGCCGAAAGATGGCTAAACCCTGCAATTGCAGAACAATAAAAATTTAATGAAAATAACCGAACATATTGAAGCATCAAAAGGAAAAAGTCTGTTTTCATTTGAAATTTTACCTCCGCTTAAGGGCCAGAACATTCAATCAATTTTCGATGGAATTGATCCTTTAATGGAATTCGACCCGCAATTTATTGATGTAACCTATCATCGGGAAGAGTATGTTTATATCGAGCAGGAAAATGGATTGCTGGAAAAGCGTGTTGTCAGGAAACGACCCGGGACGGTTGGAATTTGTGCGGCAATTCAAAACAAATATAAGGTAGATGCGGTTCCGCATATTCTTTGCGGCGGATTCACTAAAGAAGACACTGAAAATTTTTTAATAGACCTGGATTTCCTGGGGATAAAAAACGTGCTGGCACTTCGCGGGGATGCAGTAAAAAGTGAAACTTATTTTAAACCCGAACCGAAGGGGAATTGTTTCGCGAATGATTTGGTTAAGCAAACCACCAATATGAATAAAGGAATTTATATTGATACCATATTGGAAAACAGTAATAAAACCGATTTTTGCGTGGGCGTGGCGGGTTATCCTGAAAAACATATGGAAGCCCCGAGTTTAGAAAAAGATATTGAGCATTTAAAAGCGAAAGTGGCTGCAGGTGCTGAATATGTGGTTACCCAAATGTTTTTTAACAACAGTAAATTTTTTGAATTTGTTAAAAAATGTCGGGAACAAGGGATTACAGTTCCAATAATTCCGGGATTAAAGCCAATTGCCACTAAATCACAGCTTTGCGTCCTTCCGCATCGTTTTCATATGGATATGCCTGAGGAACTGATTTCTGAGGTTGAAAAGTGCAAGGATAATTCCGAAGTGCGGCAGGTAGGAGTTGAATGGTGCGTTGCTCAAAGCAAGGAATTGATTGTGGCCGGAGTTCCTGTGTTGCATTATTATTCAATGGGGAAAAGTTCCAATATCCAGAAAATAGCTTCGGCAATTTTTTAAATTATTGGGTTACATTTGTAGCCTATGAAGAAAATTATTCTCAGCATTTTTCTTTTTTCCTACGCGGTTTCTTTTTCCCAAAACGGGATCAAAAAATTCTACAGCTTTGACGCCAATTATTTTTACGGAACTATCGTTGAGCACAATCCAGATCTTGCGCATCTTATTACCGCTCATCCCACTGGAGTAATATTTGGTTTCAGCCAAAAAACCTTTGGTTTCAAAAAATGGGAGAGCGGATATAATTATCCGGATCTGGGCCTTTCGTTTGTTTACCAAGATATGGGGAATCCTTATTTAGGCAAGAATTTCGGATTACATGCTCATTTAACTATGTATTTTCTCAATCGGAATTTAATGCTGAGAATGGGACCCGGACTGGCCTATGCCTCAAATCCCTACCATCCGGACGATAATTACTTTAACAAAGCATACGGTTCTCATATTTTGATCTCTCCCTTTATAATGGCTAATTATAAAAAGGAAAATATTTTTAAAGGAATTGGGTTTCAGGGCGGGATTTCATTGATCCATTATTCCAACGCCGATTTTAAATCGCCCAATAACAGTACAAACACCTTGGCTTTTAATTTTGGTTTAAATTATCTGATGAATCAGGAAGATTTGCCAAATTATATTCCAAAACAGCCTCGTGAAAAATATACCGAACCCGTTCATTTTAATTTTTCCCTTCGCGGCGGGGTCAATAGCATGGGGATAATTGGCTCAGGACAAGCTCCTTTTTTGACCATTTCCGCTTTCGCCGATAAGGTTGTAAGCCGAAAGAGCACGCTGCAGGCCGGAACTGAACTATTTTTTTCCAAGTCACTGGAAGAGCGTATTTATTACCAGTCTGTTGCATTTCCTTTCGGGGAAACCACAGGTGATGAAGATTCAAAAAGAGTTGGGGTTTTTATTGGTCACCAGCTAAATTTGAATAAATTATCGCTACTTACACAGCTGGGATATTATGTGTATTTTCCATACGAATATTATGTGGAAAGATTATATAATCGGATAGGCTTTCAATATCAGATAAGTAAAAATTTATGGGGTTCAGTAACGATTCGCTCTCATTATGCCAATGCGGAAGCCCTTGAATTTTCTATAGGTTACAGATTGTAAAAGAAGATAAAATCATTTATTAAAAAAATAGTGCAACTTTGAGTCTTTGAGCCTTAGTGGCATCCTCTAAACTATGCTGTTATTGCCACGAAGACACAAAAGCACAAAGGGTCACAAAGATTTTTATTTAATTATTAGGTGGATTTTTTTGAAAAGTATTTTGGTAGGAAATGTTATTAAAATTGTTTGCGATTAGAAGAATTGGTAAGAATTTTTTTTTAGTGCAACTTGGAGTCTTAGAGCCTTGGTGGCATAAACTAAACAATGCTGTTATTTATATATTTAATTTAAAATGAAAAAAGTATTCTTCTTATTAATTTTTATGGTTTTAACAGCTTTGGGTTGTGATACTGAAAACGTTCCCGATTGTTTCAAATCTGAAGGAACCATTATAACCGAAGAATTTGCGGTTACACCTTTTGAGGAGATCATTGTTTACGAACGCATGAAGTTGTTCATTGTACAAGGAACAGAATATAAAGTAGTAGTTGAAACCGGAAAAAATTTAATCGATGGAGTCACTGTTGAAGTAGAAAGCAACCGGCTGAGCATCAGAAACGACATTTCCTGTAACCTGTTTCGGGATTATGAGATCACCAGGGTTTTTGTGACCACTCCAACATTAACCTGGCTTCAAAACAGCAGCGGGAGTGCCATAGAAAGTATTGGGACACTGAAATTCGACGATCTTTGGCTGCGTTCTTTCAACCAGGAAAAGGATCCAGCGATCCATACCGACGGAGATTTTATCCTCGATCTTGAAGTCGAGAATTTGCGAATTACAAACGATAATGTTTCCAACTATTTCCTTTCCGGAAAAGCTGAAAATTTCAACGTGTTTTTCGCTGCCGGTGATGGTAGATTGGAGGCAGGAGATCTCATTGTACAGCATGCTGAAATATTCCACCGCGGCACCAATAAAATGATCCTGCATCCCATTCAATCCATCAAAGGCGAAATAAGAAGTCTTGGGGACGTAATCGCCAAAAACCGTCCGCCAATTGTAAGGGTTGAGACATTTTATACAGGAAGGCTTGTATTTGTAACCCCCTAACCCCCAAAGGGGGAATAAAAAATTCCTCTGGCCCTATGAGAGAATATAAGGCTGGTGACATTTTAAGCTCCCCCTTTGGGGGCGGGGGGGGCTGATGGGGGGGCTTTTGTCAATTCTGCGAAAAGGCTTTCCAAATTCCTTGTTTTCCTATTTAACTGAAGGGTTTTTAAGCCGTTGTCATGAGCGAAATCAAAAACTACAGGGCGCATATCCTTTTTTGAGTTAAATCTTAATTCGTAATGAAAACCGCCTATGTTAATCGCGGAGATAAGGTTCGGCAAATTTTGAAGTGCCCTGTCTTCTATCAGGTAATCAAATTCTACGTGAATAATTTGTTCCTGTTCATCGCGCAGCTCATTCATCTTTTTGTCGGCTACAATTTTTCCGTGATTGATGATGATTACCCGATCGCAAATTGCTTCCACTTCCTGCATGATATGGGTAGAGAGAAAAATAGTTTTTCCGGAACCCCCGTTCTCTTTTCCGATGTTCAAAATAAGTTTTCGAATCTCCACCAATTGGTTTGGGTCAAGGCCTGTGGTGGGTTCATCTAAAATCAGCACTGCCGGATCGTGAAGCAAAGCGGCGGCAAGTCCAACCCGTTGGCGATAGCCTTTGGAAAGTTGTTCTATTTTTTTATTTGCTTCAGAAGTAAGTCCGGTGAGATAAATTACTTCTTCAATCCGTATTTTATCGATCTTATATATTGAAGCATTAAAGGAAAGAAATTCCCGCACGTACATTTCAGTATAAAGCGGATTGTGTTCCGGCAAATAACCTATGTTTCGTTGTGCTTCCAGCAAATTTTCGGAAAGCGGAATATTATTTACACTTGCCAAACCTTCTGAAGGAGCCAGGTATCCGGTCAGGATCTTCATAAAAGTAGATTTTCCGGCTCCGTTCGGGCCCAGAAATCCTACAATTTCACCTTTTTCAATAGAGAATGAAACCTTGTCTAGGGCTTTCTGATCCCCGTAAAATTTCGATATTCCTTCAACAGTTATGGACATAGGATAGCTTTTTTCAAAAGTAAGGGATTAATTTAATTGAGGATCAACTTTTCCTAAGTTTGAAACTTTGGAAAAGTTTTCAGGAGTGGAATCACTTTTCCAAAGTTCCACTTCAATCCCTTGGAAAAATTTTCAAGTTCTCATATAGAAATCGTTATCGTAAAAAAAAGTTAAAAATTTATATGTCATTCTAAAATTAAATTCTACTTTAGCGAAATCATAAAAACAAAAAATGCAAATTAATATTACCTGGAACGCTTTCTATTATTTTTATTTCTATAGCGGAGATAAGATCGGGAACGCCATGTAATTAAACAATAAATTATATTTCAAATCCCGATGGTAACATCGGGATTTTTTTTTGCCATAATTTTAATCAACCCTGGCAGAGTTAACGTAAAATATGAGAGAAAAAGTAGCAATTCAAGGTATTCAGGGTTCTTTTCACCATTTGGTGGCACAGGAATTTTACGGGGAAAAAGTAGAAGTTCAGGAATGTATGTCTTTTCAGGAATTGGTGAGGAGCCTGGTTTCGGGAGAATCGCAGGAAGCGGTAATGGCAATAGAAAATTCTATAGCGGGTTCCATTTTGCCGAATTATGCGTTAATCGATGAGAATCATTTAAAGATTGTGGGAGAACATTATATGCCTATTAATATGAATTTAATGGCACTGAAGGGACAAAGCATTGAAAAGATCAAGAAGGTTTTTTCCCACCCAATGGCTTTATTGCAGTGCAAGGAATTTTTTGAAAGTTATCCGCATATAAAATTAATTGAAGATACCGATACTGCTGAGGTTGCCAGACGGATTTCCCAAAAGGAATCGGTAGGAGTGGCTGCTCTTGCAAGTACGGCCGCAGCCCAAATCTTCGGACTGGAAATCCTTGCGGAAGGAATTCATACCAAAAAGAGCAATGCTACCCGATTTTTGATCTTAAGCATGACGAAAAGGGAACCAAACGGAGTGAAAATAGATAAAGCTTCCTTGAAATTTGAATTGGAAAGCCGTCGCGGAAGTTTGGTTTCAGTATTGAATATTTTGAGGGATTACAACCTGGATATGACCAAAATCCAGTCAATGCCAATAATTGAAACTCCCTGGAAATATTCATTTTTTGTGGATGTGATTTTTGAGGATTATCCGGAATTTCAAAAAGCCCTTGAAATTCTTGAAGTAATGACAGAACAACTAAAAGTTTTAGGAACATATAAAAATAGCTTATAATGATTCAGGCAAACAGATTAAACCAGGTAAGTGAATACTACTTCTCTACAAAATTGCGGGAAGTACGAGCCCTGGAAGCAAGCGGAAAAAACATAATCAATCTTGGAATTGGCAGCCCGGATCTTCCCCCGCCGCCACAGGTTATTGAGGCATTAAACCTGGCACTTTTGAAACCTGGCGCGCATCAATATCAGCCATATAAAGGAACCGGCGATTTCAGGAATGCCATTAAGGAATTCTATAAGAATCATTATCAGGTGGATCTAAATCCTGAAACCGAAATTTTGCCACTTATGGGCAGTAAGGAAGGGATCACCCATATTTCACTGGCTTTTTTGAATGAAGGCGATGAGGTTTTAATTCCAAATCCTGGATATCCCACCTATTCTTCGGTAACAAAATTAGTGGGTGCGGAAGCGGTTTTTTACGATTTGAACGAAGCGGGGAATTGGTTGCCAAACTTGAAAGAACTGGCAAAAACCGATTTGAGCAAGGTGAAACTGATGTGGGTGAATTACCCGCATATGCCTACCGGGGCTTCAGCAGATGAATCGGTTTTTCAGGACCTGGTGGAATTTGGAAAAAAACATCAGATCTTGATCGTAAACGACAATCCGTACAGCTTTATCCTGAATGAAGATCCGAAGAGTATTTTAAAAGTTGAAGGAGCAAAAGAGGTGGTTTTGGAATTGAATTCAATGAGCAAAACTTTTAATATGGCAGGGTGGCGGGTTGGAATGCTCTGCGGAAGTGAGGAACATTTAAAAGCTGTTTTGAAAGTAAAAACCAATATGGATAGCGGCATGTTTTTCCCCATCCAGGCCGGTGCTACCGCAGCTTTGCATTTGCCAAAACAATGGTTCAGTTCACAAAATGAAATTTACGCCGGTCGGAAAGAAAAAATCCTGGAACTGGCAGAAGCCCTGGAGTGCACGCCGGCAAAAAAACAAACGGGATTATTCGTTTGGGCGAAGGTTCCTGAAGGGTCAACTTCAGAAGGATTTGTAGATCATGTGTTACACAAATACAGCATATTCATAGCGCCGGGCTTTATTTTTGGAAGTCAGGGAGAAGGTTACGTAAGGTTTTCACTTTGCGCAACCGAAGATGTTATTGAAAAAGCCATAAAAAGAATAAAACAATGAACGTTCACATAATAGGCGTTGGATTAATAGGCGGTTCTTTTGCTTTAGATATAAAAGCCGCATTTAAAGAAGCAAAGATCTTCGGGATCGATGCAAACCAGGAACATTTGGAAAAAGCAAAATCCCTGGGATTGATCGATTGTATTTCAACAATTGATGAGGTTGAAAATGCCGATGTTGTGATTGTCGCGATTCCCGTGGATGTTAACATCAAAGTCGTGGGAGAGATTTTGGATAAAATAAATGACGATTGCCTGGTAATTGACACCGGTTCAACTAAAGTCGGGCTTTGCGAGGCCATGGAAAATCATCCGAAAAGAAGAAATTTCCTTGCGGCGCATCCTATTTCGGGAACCGAATTTTCAGGGCCAGAGGCGGCAATGTTGGATTTGTACAGAAATAAAACCATGATTATTTGCGAGGTGGAAAAAACGGCCTTCAAATTACAGGAAAAAGCCCTCGAAATTTTTAAACTTTTGGGGATGCGCATTCGATATATGGATGCAAAATCGCACGATAAACACATCGCTTATGTTTCTCATTTGTCGCATATAAGTTCGTTTATGCTGGGAAAAACCGTATTGGAAAAAGAAAAGAATGAACGCGATATTTTCGATCTGGCTGGCAGCGGATTTGCTTCCACTGTAAGGCTTGCAAAAAGTTCTCCGGCAATGTGGTCCCCCATATTTGAGCAAAACAGGGATAATATCCTGGAAACTTTAACCGAATATATCAGCAATCTTACCCAATTCAAAAATCTTATGGAAGACAATAATTTTCAGGAGGTTTATAAGGAAATGGAAAGGACAAATCATATAAAATCAATTTTAAACGGAATTATCTAATAATAAATTAAATCAATAAAAATGGAAAACAAGAAAGAACTCAGGAACTGGTTAGACAATTTTGGTTTAGACCATCCGCTTGTAATCGCTGGACCTTGCAGCGCTGAAACTGAAGAACAATTGGTAAAAATCGCACACCAACTTAAAGATAGTGATGTGAGTGTGCTACGTGCAGGAATCTGGAAACCGAGAACCAGACCGGGAAATTTTGAAGGAGTTGGAGAAGAAGGCCTGAAATGGTTAAAAACTGCAAAGGAAGAAACCGGATTATTGACCACTACTGAGGTAGCAAATCCGGCACACGTGGAACTTGCCCTGAAACACGATATAGATATTTTATGGATTGGAGCACGTACAACTGTTTCTCCATTTAATGTGCAGGAAATAGCCGATGCCCTTAAGGGAACAGACAAAACTGTTTTGATAAAAAATCCTATAAATCCCGATTTATCACTCTGGATGGGAGCCGTGGAACGTTTCTATACCGCAGGTGTCAAGAATTTGGGTGTGATTCACAGAGGTTTTTCCAGTTATGAAAAATCAAAATACAGGAACAATCCAGAGTGGCAAATTCCAATTGATTTGCAAACCAAGTTTCCGGATTTACCGCTAATTTTGGATCCTTCCCATATTGCAGGAAGAAGGGATCTTCTTTTTGATTTGAGCCAAACTGCCCTGGATCTTAATTATGACGGATTAATGGTTGAAACCCATTACGATCCGGATAATGCCTGGAGCGACGCGGCACAACAAATTACTCCTGAAACTTTGATCCAGATCATGAAAGATTTGAAGATAAAAAAGGTGGTTTCAGAAAGTGAAGACTTTTTAGATAGTTTAAAGAATTTACGGGCCAAAATAGATATATCTGATCAACAATTGCTGGAAGTCCTTTCCAAGAGAATGAAAATTTCAGATGAAATTGGCAAGATCAAAAGATCACAAAATGTGGCCATACTTCAAACCCAAAGATGGAATGAAATCCTTGGTAAAATGATTTTGAAAGGTGAAGAGCAAGGTTTAAGCGAAGAGTTTACGCTTAAGTTGTTTAAAGCAATTCATATGGAATCAATTAACCATCAGAAAGGATAATCTAAAAATTTCAAGTCATAACATCATAACAGATCCGCAAAAACCTATCAGGTCTCGAAGACCTGTTAGGTTTAGTTATTTTAGGTTCCAATTTTATTAGATATATTGAAGTTGTAACTTTGGCTTTTTATATTTTAGCGGAATAAACCTTAAAGATAGATCCTGATTTTTTTTTAGATCTTTTCGAAATGGTTGATCTATGATTTAATAATGCAATGAAGGGAATAGTTTACAAATCGACCGGCAGCTGGTATCACGTGAAGGCGGAGAATGGGGAAACCTACAAATCCCGCATCAGGGGGAAGTTCCGGATGCATGGAATCAAGAGCACCAATCCTGTTGCGGTGGGGGACAAGGTGAAATTTGAGCTAGAAGATACGGGGGATGTCACTTTCGGTGTTATCACAGAAATTGAAGAGCGCCACAATTACATCATTCGCAAATCGGTAAATCTTTCCAAACAAATTCATATAATAGCTTCTAATATAGACCAGGCATTTTTATTGGTCACCCTGAATAATCCACCAACTTTTACCACTTTTATAGATAGGTTTTTGGTTACGGCTGAGGCTTATCATATTAAAACCATCCTTTTATTCAATAAAATTGACACTTACAATGAGGAAGAACTGGATGAGATTAAATATTTAGCCGCATTGTACCGGGAAATTGGGTATGAATGTGTGGGAATTTCGGCAAAAACCGGAAAAAATACAGATAAGGTTAAAGCGATGATGCTCAATAAAACAAGTATGATCTCGGGCCACAGCGGCACGGGAAAATCGACTCTTGTCAATTTTCTTGAACCAAGCCTGGATTTAAAAACTGCCAAAATAAGCACGCAGCATAAACAGGGACAGCACACTACCACGTTTGCCGAAATGTACGACCTGAGTTTTGATGCCAGGATTATTGATACTCCGGGGATTAAAGGTTTTGGGGTTGTGGCCATTGAAAAAGAGGAATTGGGGAATTATTTTCCTGAGTTTTTCGCTATAAAACACAAATGTAAATTTCATAATTGCCTTCATCTGGACGAGCCTAAATGCGCGATAAAAGATGCTTTGGAAGAAGGGAAAATTGCCTGGTCACGCTATAAAAGTTACCAGCAGATCATCAAGGGAGAAGACGAACAGCAATATCGCGTTGATGAATTCAGCGAACAATGAGAGTAGTTTTGCAAAGGGTTTCACAGGCCTCCGTAAGTATTGAAGGTGAAATAAATGCAGCCATAAAAAAAGGGGTTTTGATCCTGCTCGGGATTGAAGATGCCGATACTTCTGAAGATATTGAATGGCTGTGCAACAAGATCGTGAAAATGCGTATTTTCAATGACGAAAACGGTGTTATGAATCTTTCTTTGCAGGATAAGAACGGAGAAGCGCTTGTTATTAGCCAGTTTACACTCCATGCCAGCACAAAAAAGGGAAATCGTCCCGGATATATCAAAGCGGCCAGGCCGGAAGTTGCCATCCCATTATACGAGGAATTTATCAACAAATTTGAAAAATCACTTGGAAAAAAAGTGGGAACGGGAATTTTTGGAGCCGACATGAAAGTTTCGCTTTTAAATGACGGTCCGGTTACTATTTTAATCGACTCAAAAAATAAGGAATAATGAATATACAAAATGCACAGGTCGCGGTAGATGAATGGATCAAGGAACATGGAGTCCGGTATTTTAACGAGCTTACCAATATGGCGCAATTAACCGAAGAAGTTGGGGAAGTTGCCCGGATTATTGCGAGACGTTACGGCGAACAAAGCGAAAAGGAAAGCGATAAAAACAAGGATTTGGGTGAGGAATTGGCCGATGTCATGTTTGTGGTGTTTTGTCTTGCCAATCAAACGGGAATCGATCTTCAGGATGCTTTTGACAAAAAACTGGATCTCAAAACCAAACGCGATCACGACAGGCACCAAAACAACAAAAAACTGCAATAATGTCATTTAAAAAGATAGTCAGGAATAAGGCTTTTTGGAAGTCGGTAGTTTGGATGGCGATTGCCTTTGCCATTGTATACCATATTATCACGATGTTATTTGAATTTGGCGGATTTTACTTTTCAGCCTTTTTTGATGAAAAAATAGGAGGGGGAAGATGGGTCCGGTTTGTTTTTGGAACAATTTTGTCTTCATTCTTATATGGTTTTATTGTGTCTTACGGTTTGTTTATAGCAAAGTTAAAAAAGGAAGAAAGAGAACAATTGTAAGAGAATTAATTCAGAAAAAATTTTAGGGTTTGCCTGGTGGCTTATTTGATTAAATCTCAATTAAGAATTGCCGTTTTTGCTTCATTCCTTTTTTAACCGCAAAGCACGCAAAGAAAAAAACGCAGAGGACGCAGAGAAAAAAAAGATGATTTTAAATTGTCACTAACTTCACCATTCAAAAAAAAATGCATTCATGAATATTCATCTTTCACATCCCGGAAATCAACTTTCGGGAGAATTAAAAATTACGGGATCCAAAAGCGAATCCAACCGGGCGTTAATCTTACAGGCATTGTATCCGGAAATAAAACTCGAAAACTTATCCAATAGTGATGATACTCAAGTGTTAGGGGAAGCCTTAAAAAAAGGATCGGGAACTATTGATATTCACCACGCCGGGACCGCGATGCGTTTTTTAACAGCATATTTCGCTTCTAAAAATGGATCAGATTTAATTCTAACCGGCAGCCCGCGCATGCAGGAAAGGCCGGTGAAATTATTGGTGGATGCGTTAAAAAGCCTGGGAGCCGATATTTCTTATGAAAAAAATGAAGGTTTCCCACCTTTGAGGATTAAAGGAAAAACGCTCACTGAAAGTAAGGTTAGTTTGCAGGCGAATATCAGCAGTCAGTATATTTCGGCTTTAATGCTCATCGCTCCATCGCTGCCGCAAGGATTGGAAATTGTGCTGGACGGCCAAATTACTTCGGCCCCATATATTTTTATGACCCTGGAAATTCTTCAGAATGCGGGCATCAAGGGCAGTTTTAAAGATAACAGGATCTTGATTGAACATCAGGAAGAATTGCCTTCAAAAACCATCAATATTGAATCGGACTGGAGTTCGGCTTCCTATTTTTACAGTCTGGCGGCCATTAGTGAAACTGTGAGTTTAAGTCTTTCAAATTACCGGCAAACAAGTCTTCAGGGGGATTCCTGTATTGTTGAGATCTATGAGCAATTGGGTGTGAATACCACATTTGGAAACAATTCTGTACTTCTTGAAAAGGAGCCTTGTGAAATGCCTATGCGCATTGTGAAAGATCTTCGGAACTCGCCAGATATTGCACAAACAATTGCAGTTACCTGCTTAGCTCTGGGAATTGAATGTGAATTAACCGGATTACACACCTTAAAGATCAAAGAAACCGACCGGTTAGTGGCCTTGAAAACAGAGATTGAAAAATTTGGCGCACGGGTTGAGATCACAAATGACAGTCTACAGCTATTTCCGGCAAAACACTTAAAGGAAGATGTTTCCGTTGCAACCTATAACGATCATAGAATGGCGATGGCTTTCGCGCCTTTGGCTCTTAAAGTTCCATTAAATATTGAAGATGCCGGAGTTGTTTCAAAATCCTATCCCAGCTTTTGGAAGGATATGGAAGTCCTGGGTTTTCGGGTTTCAAACATTTTTCGGTAATTCATTTTCTAAATAAACGATTATTTACTTGACAACCCCTATGTTGAGGTTGTATATTTGCAAACTTAAAAAACGGCAACTATGGGAATGAAACTTTCACAATTCAATTTTGAACTTCCAGATGAACTTTTGGCTGAATATCCTGCGGAAATCAGGGATGAAGCGAGGCTCATGGTCCTTAACCGGAAGGAACAAACTATTGAACACAAGCTATTTAAAGATATATTGGATTATTTTGAACCTCACGATGTTATGGTTCTCAATAACACGAAGGTTTTTCCGGCCCGGCTTTATGGGAACAAAGAAAAAACCGGCGCCCGTATTGAGGTTTTTTTGCTGAGGGAATTAAATTCGGAAACCAAATTATGGGATGTGCTTGTAGATCCCGCGAGAAAAATCAGGATAGGGAACAAGCTTTATTTTGGTGATGACGAAAGCCTTGTTGCTGAAGTTATTGATAATACCACATCCAGAGGAAGAACGCTTCGGTTTTTATACGACGGTTCTTATGAAGAATTCAGAAATAAATTAGAGGAATTGGGGGAAACTCCGCTTCCAAAATATATAAAAAGGGAAGTTCAACCCGAAGATAAGGAAAGGTACCAAACCATTTATGCTAAAAAACAAGGTGCTGTAGCGGCTCCCACTGCCGGATTGCACTTTTCAAAGCAATTGCTAAAACGCCTTGAAATAAAAGGAATCGATTTTGCCGAAGTGACTTTACACGTTGGTTTGGGGACTTTTAGCCCTGTGGAAGTAGAAGATCTTTCAAAACACAAAATGGACAGCGAAGAAGCATTTATTGAAGCTGATGCCGTAAAAATCATCAATAACGCGCTTAAGGAAAAACGCAGGATTTGTGCCGTAGGTACTACCGCAATGCGGACAATTGAAAGCGCTGTTTCTACAAACCATACCCTGAACGAGTTTAGCGGATGGACCAATAAATTTATTTTTCCTCCCTACGATTTCAGTATTGCCAATTGCATGGTCACCAATTTCCATACGCCAAAATCTACGTTGATGATGATGGTTTCTGCCTTCGCGGGACACGATTTTATGAAAAAGGCTTATGCTGAAGCAATTAAGGAGAAATATAAGTTTTATACTTACGGAGATGCAATGCTGATCATTTAATCGGACATTTTAAATTTTTTAAAGCCACGAGTGCACGAATATTTAATTTGTGGCTTCGTGGCTTTTTTGTTTGAAATGAATGAGATTTGATTTGGGGTTGGAGAAAGATAAATTTTGTTTCATTGAAGATAATTAGCCTCAAACCTGCCTTTGCCGGCAGGCAGGTGCACTAATGTTATTTTAGCCTTGTTTTTTACTAAGGTCTTCCGACTTCAACTTTTTTTCTCTTTTCTTTTGTTTCTGGCTGATATTTTAAGGGAGGGTGAAAAATAATTAATTTGTAAATTGTGATTTTTTTTGGAGCTAATTTTATTCTGCTTGATTAATTAACTCTTGAATTTCGATCTTTAAAAGAGGTATGTGTTTGGTGATAATTACCCAAATATTTTCATCAGAAATTGTGTCATAAGCGTGAATAACCTGATTGCGAAGTCCAACAATATTCCTTGCGTTTTCAAGAGGAAAATCAGGATGGATTTTTAAAATTCGATTCACTGCTTCTCCTATGATTTCAAGTTCTCTTTCGGTAGCTCGTTTAAGAATGATATTCGATCGGTATTTTATAAAATCGGAAGGGTTTTGTTCGAAAAAAACATCAATTTCTTTTATTGCTATTTGGATATCATATAGTAGTTTTAGTATTTTTTCGTCCATAAAGCTTTTTTTTATTTCGATTGATGGAACGCATTAAAATCGGGTTTTTAATTGACTGATACTCCACAAGATCAATTTTTCGTTGAAATAAATTATGAAGCGATTTTTTGAAATTAATGAAATTATCAAGGTAATCCATTACCGAAATATTATTGAATTCGACCAAAAAATCTAAATCACTGTCATTTTTGAATTTATTGGATAGAACCGATCCAAACACATATAAATCCTTAACATTGTAGAGTTTACAAAGTTTTTGAATTTCATTAATATGTTGCAGTATCAATGTCATAAATCAAAAATACGATTTTTTCAGATTGTTTTCAAATTTTAATATCATCACAATTATGCCCTGGTTGGATTATTTATTCTTTAAGAGGAGGAAAAATATGCCACGAATCCACTAATATCTTTTTAGTCTCTTATCTTTTCTCTTGGCTCTTGACTCTTCTTTAAATAAATCATTATAAAATTCTTACTTTTGCAGCGTGAAAAATGAGAAGAAAGATATACGCGCTTTAACCAAACAGCAACTTCAGGAATTTTTTGTCGCTCAGGGCGATAAATCCTTCCGGGGGTCGCAGGTTTATGAATGGTTGTGGGTCAAA
>Ga0307486_1000957_pt1 | contig 23935 bp, 22 predicted proteins | sample CBIW02metaG_FD_203663 | JGI IMG/M metagenome (GOLD analysis project Ga0307486, IMG submission 203663) | Sea-ice brine microbial communities from Beaufort Sea near Barrow, Alaska, United States - CBIW 0.2 | ecosystem: Environmental > Aquatic > Marine > Coastal | place: USA: Alaska | collected...
GCCAGGAGGCTCGGCACGAGCGTAGCGGATGCCGACGGGAACGCCACCAGACGCACGAGCCCGGAACGCAGCCCCTGCAGCTCGGCAATCTCCCCCGCCGCCGCGTCGAGCGCGGTAGCCACAGTCACGGCGTGCCGGGCCAGTACGAGCCCGGCTTCGGTCAGACGCACCCCGCGACCGACCCGCTCGACCACCGCGAGCCCGAGTCGTTGCTCGAGCCGTTTGAGTTGCTGGCTGACCGCCGGCTGACTGTAGCCGAGGGCGGATGCCGCGGCTGTGATGGAGCCATGCTCATGCACCATCCGCACGACACGGAGTGCGTGCGCGTCGAGTTCGGGAGTCTGGCCGGGCAGGTGGATCATACCCATAATCATAATCATAATCGGGGCTTATGCATTGCATCGAATACTGGCCATTGTTGGATGAATACCCGCCCACCAGACTGGAACCATGAGCACCGCACCGCTTCGCCCCAGTCCCACCGACGCCAGCACGAGCAGCGTGTCGCTCGCCGAAGCTCGTACCCACTTCACGTCCGGTCGCGGCTACCTCGCCGCGTGCACGCTCGGTCTACCCACGGTCGACACGATCGCCGCGATGCGCGCCGACACCGAGGCGTGGGCTCGCGGGGAGGCCTGCGCCTCTAACTACGGCGATGTCGTCGAACGAGTGCGCGCCGGCTATGCCGACCTCGTCGGGGTGCAACCCGACCGGGTGGCGATCGGCTCGCAGACCTCGGTCATGGCCGGGACGGTGGCGGCGAGCCTGCCCGATGGCGCCGAAGTCGTGCTGCCGCTGGGCGATTTCAGCTCAATGGTGTTTCCCTTCCTGGCCCAGGCCCACCGCGGCGTGACCGTGCGGCAGGTGGCCTTGGCCGATCTGGCTGCGAGTCTGACCGTGAACACCCGGCTCGTGGCGTTCTCGCTCGTGCAGTCGGCGACCGGCACCCTCGCTGATCTCGACGCCATCCTGACCGCCGCACGCGCGACGGAAACCTTCACGCTGTGCGATACGACCCAGGCCACCGGGTGGATGCCGGTCGACGCGTCGGTGTTCGACGCGACCATCTGCCACAGCTACAAGTGGCTCGGCGCTCCGCGCGGCGTCGCCTTCTTCACGGCCTCCCCAGCATTCGCCGCCCGGCTGTACCCGGTCAATGCCGGATGGTACGCGGGCGACGACCTGTGGGCATCCTGCTACGGCCCGGGCATGGCGCTCGCGCCCAACGCCCGGCAATTCGATGTCTCGCCGGCTTGGCCGGCCTGGGTCGGCGCTGAGCCGGCGATCGACCTGTTCCGCAGCCTCGACCTGGCCGAGGTGCGCGCCCACAATGTGAGCCTCGGCGATGCCCTGTGCGACGGCCTCGACCTGCCTCGATTGGGTCAGGCCATCATCAGCTGGCCGGATGCCGACGGCCGCGACCTCGCCCGCCTCAGCGCGGCTGGGATCACCGCGTCGGGCCGCGCCGGTCGCGCCAGGGTGGCGTTCCACCTGTTCAATGACGAGGAAGACGTGGCACTGGCCGCGGAGGCCCTGCGCCGCGACTGACCGTTTGGTCCATCGCGGCCCAGGCCCGATCGAGATCAGCGCTGACTATGCCTTGTCGGCGACGGCCGCGATGATCGCCTCGGCGAGCGCCCCGGATGAAGCCGGGTTCTGGCCGGTGTACAGGTTGCGGTCAATCTCCATGTGCGGAGCGAATGATTCGCCGGCCACGAAGTCGGCGCCTAGTTCGACCAGACGGCTCTGCACGAGCCAGGGAGCCTTCGGGGCCAGGCCGCCGAGAACCTCTTCAGCGTCGGTGAAGCCGGTCATCCGGTAGCCGGCGAAGGGCCAGGTATCTTCGGCGCGCTTGGCTGCGAGCAGTGCGGCCGGCGCGTGGCAGAGCACACCGAGGATGCGACCGGTGTCGAGCGCTTCGGTGAGGATGCTGCCAGACACGGCGTCAACAGCGAGGTCTTCCATCGGGCCGTGACCGCCCGGGTAGAAGACCACGTCGTAGTCGCCGACGTTAATGTCGTCGAGGCTGAGCGGCTCGTCGAGCTGACCGGAAATGGTTCCGATGTAGTCGATGATCTGCGCCACACGATCCTCTCCCCCGGCCGCTTCCGCACGCAGGCTGACCGCGTCGATCGTCGGGGCGACGCCGCCGGGCGTGCCGATGCTGATCTGCCAGCCGGCCTCGGTGAACAGGCGGTGCGGCTCGGCGAGCTCCTCGGCCCAGTACCCGGTGGGGTGCTGGGTGCCGTCGGTGAGGGTCCAGTGGTCAGCGGCGCTGACGACGAAAAGTACGTGGGTCATGAATTCTCCTTGAAGGTGAAGTGGTGCATATAAACGTGCGGGTTGATTCGAGTCAGAGGGCCGGAACGAGGTCGCCCGTACGCACGACCATCTTTCCGGTGTTCTCGCCGCGCATGAGGCCGAGGAAGGCGTCAACGCTGTTCTCGACGCCGTCGACGACTGTCTCATCGAAGACGATCGCGCCGGAAGCGAGCCATCCGGCCATCTCGGCGGAGAATGCCGGGAGGTGGTCCCAGAAGTTGCCGATCGTGAAGCCGGTGAGGGTCAGGCCGCGGGTGACGATATTCGACATGTTCTTCGGTCCGGTCGGGGTATCCGTGCTGTTGTAGAGGGAAATCGCACCGCACATTGCTGCGCGCCCGCCGTCGTTGAACGACGCCAAAGCCGCCTCGAGGTGCTCGCCTCCGACATTGTCAAAGTACACGTCGATACCCTCGGGGGCCGCGGCGGCGAGCTGGTCCTTGATGGAACCGTCCTTGTAGTTGAACGCGGCATCGAATCCGTACTTGCTCGTGAGCAGGGCCACCTTTTCGGCCGATCCTGCGGAGCCGATTACGCGCTTGGCGCCCTTGAGCCGGGCGATCTGGCCGACCATGCTGCCGACGGCACCAGCGGCGCCGGAGACGAACACTGTGTCACCTTCCTTGAGCTTGGCGATCTCGAGCAGGCCGACGTAGGCGGTGAGGGCGGTCATCCCGAGCACTCCGAGGTAGGCGGAGAGCGAAACGCCGGGGATTTCGGGAACAACACGGAATCCGGCGGAGTCTTCCTGAACCAGATCGCGCCAGCCGTATGCGTGGGTGACGACGTCGCCGACGGCGAATGCGCCGTCGGCGGAAGCGACGACGCGGCCGACGGCCCCGCCACTCATGGTCTCGCCGAGCACGAACGGCGGCACGTAGCTCTTGGCATCGTTCATGCGGCCGCGCATGTACGGATCGACGGAGACGAACTCATTGGCGACCCGAATCTGGCCGGCCGCTAACTCGGGCAGGTCGACGGCCACGGTGCGGAAGTCCGCATCCGTCGGCCAGCCGACGGGACGCTTCACGAGCTGGATCTGGGTGCTGACGGTGGATGAGGCCATGGTGGGCTCCTCTGCTAGTTTTAGAACGATCGTTTCACTATATAGTGGACCTATCGGTACACAAAATTGACCGATGATCAGACACGATTCAAGGAGTGGACATGGGGCGGCTGCAGACCTTCGACAACAGTGTGGTCGTGCAGGCTGCACGCGACCTGTTCTGGGACAAGGGGTATGAGGCGGCGTCCCTGGCCGATCTGGAAGCGGCCACGGGCCTCGGGCGGTCTAGCCTGTACCACGCCTTCGGCAGCAAACGTGGGCTCTTCGACGCTGCGGTCGACGACTACCTGCACACGGTCATCCGACCCCGACTGGCCGTGCTGCGCGCGGGCACGGCGGGCGCCTCCGCCCTGCTCGACTACTTCGACACCCTCGCCCGGTCGACGGCCTCGCAGGCGCCCGACTCGGTCCAAACCGGTTGTCTCCTGGTCAATTGCGCGGCCGGTCTCGCCGCCCATGACGACCCGACCCGCACGGTCGTTGAAGGCTACCGCGCCGAGCTGTCCGACGCGCTGCGGCACGCTCTCGCGTCGGCGACCCCAGCCACGGATGCTACGGACGCCGCAGAGTCTCAGCTCGATGAGCGAGTACGCACTTTGGCCTCGTTGTCCATGAGCGCCATGCTGGTGGCCAGGGTCAACCGGGACGAAGCCGTCGCCCTGTTGAACACGGCGTCAAACCAAGTCAGGGCCTGGTTCCCCGGCTGACCCGGCCCACGCGCCGGAGTCCTGGCGCACCCTGCGTGGCTGGGCACATCATCTAACGCGCGCCCAGCCACCCAACCTGCGCCCAGGAGGGCAGGACTGCGTGCGAAGCGGATCAGACCGCGCGAACCACGGGGTTCACGAGCGCTCCGATACCGGCGATCGATATCGTGACCGTGTCGCCGCCGACGACGGCCGCAGGGGCGTCCATCGGTCCGGCCAGGATGACGTCTCCCGGCAGTAGCGTGAACGCGCTCGAGGCGAAGGCGACAAGAGTCGCGATGGTGTCCTCGGTCGGCGCCCGGTCATCGTCGCCGAGTTCCACCGCCTGGAATTCCTCGTCATTGATGAGCCCGCGCAGCGGCGTCGCCGCGTCATCGAAGTCGGTCTCGATAACCGGGCCGAGCGGCAGGAAGGTGTCGAAGGCCCCGGCGTGGGTGGCATCCGCTTCAGCGAGGTCCGCCGCGATGGCGACCGTTGCCACGGTGTAACCGAAGACGCGGCTCGCGGCTTCTTCTGCTGTGACGTTCTTGGCGATCTTGCCGATGATGATGGCGACCTGACCGTCAACCTCGACCCGATCGGTGGCAGCGGGCAGCATGATGGCGTCGCCGGGGCCGACGACGGCGGTGTTGGGCTTCAGAACGAAGGCTGGCTCAGCCGCATTGCTCAGGATTGCGACGATCTTCGAGCGCGGAATCACCGGAGCGAGCAGCTTCACGTCGGCCAGCGGCACGCGGTCGCCGGTCGTCTCAAAGCCGGCGAACATCGGGTCGCTCGCGAGCACGACGAGTTCGTCGTCGTCAACAATGCCAAACGCGATGGCACCCTGGTAGCTGTATCGTGCAATCTTCACGTGTCTCGTTCCCGCCTGTTATGGCCCCGCCGTCAAGCGGAGCCAAAAGCCCCAGTTTACGTCAATCGAGCTGGGTGAGCCAGCCGTGACGGTCGGGCAGGCGTCCGTACTGAATGTCGGTGAGCTCCTGACGCAGTGACAGCGTGATCGCCCCGGCCTGAGCGTCCGCGGACCCGATCGTGAAGTCCCGGCCCTTGAGCTGGCTGATCGGGGTGACCACGGCCGCGGTTCCGCAGGCGAAGACCTCGGTGATGGCACCGGATTCGATTCCCTCCCGCCACTCTTCCAGGGTCACGTCGCGCTCCTCCACCGTCATGCCACGGTCGCGGGCGAGCTGCATGATGCTGTCGCGGGTGATTCCCTCGAGAATGGTCCCGGTCAGGCGCGGAGTGACGAGAGTGTCGGTGCCGTGCACGAAGAACACGTTCATACCGCCCAACTCGTCGATGTGACTGCCGGTTTCGCCATCGAGAAAGAGCACCTGGGCGCAGCCGTTCTCATAGGCTTCCATCTGGGGCAGCAGCGACGCCGCGTAATTGCCGCCGCACTTGGCCGCTCCGGTGCCGCCGCGGCCGGCGCGGGAGTACTCCGACGACAGCCAAATCTTCACTGGGGCGACGCCGTCGGTGAAATACGCGCCGGCGGGGCTCGCGATGACGTAGAAGCTCACAGTGTGAGCGGCGCGCACACCGAGAAAGCTCTCGTTGGCGATCATGAATGGTCGCAGGTAGAGGCTCGTTTCGGGCGCGGAGGGCACCCACGCGCCGTCGACGGCGATCATCTGCCGAATCGACTCGACGAAGTCCTCAACCGACAGCTCGGGCAGGGCGAGGCGGTGCGCCGAACGCTGCAGCCGCTCGGCGTTCCTCTCGGGCCGAAAGGTCCAGATCGAGTTGTCGGCGTGCCGGTAGGCCTTGAGACCCTCGAAGATCTCCTGGCCGTAGTGCAGCACCGAGGAGGCAGGGTCAAGCAGGAGCGGGCCATACGGCGTGACGCGGGCGTCGTGCCAGCCGGCATCCATCGACCAGTCGATCGTGACCATGTGGTCGGTGAAGTGTTTGCCGAAGCCAGGGTCGGCGAGAATCTCCTCGCGTTCGGCTTCGACGCGAGCGTCGGTCGACGGGGTGAGGGCGAAGCTCAGCGGGTAGGTGGCTGTGGAGTCGGACTTGCTCATTTAAATACCTTGTCTGTCAAAAGGGTCACGATGGCGTCTCCCACCTCAGCGGTGCTGCGTCGTACCGGGCCGTTCTCGGTGCGACGCCGCAGATCGTCCGCAACCGCCTCGTTGACGCGAGCCGCGGCATGCGTCAGCCCGAGGTGATCGAGCAGCAGCGCTACCGAGAGGATGGCTGCGGTCGGGTCGGCGAGTTGCTGGCCGGCGATATCGGGTGCCGAGCCGTGCACCGGCTCGAACATGCTGGGAAAGCGCCCCGTCGGGTTGATATTTCCGGAGGCCGCCAGGCCGATGCCGCCGCTGATTGCCGCCGCCAGGTCGGTGAGAATATCGCCAAAGAGGTTGTCCGTGACGATTACATCGAATCTACTCGGATTCGTGACAAAGAATATCGTCGCCGCGTCGACGTGCAGATAATCCACCGCTACCTGGGGGTATTCGGAGGCCACCTCGTTCACGATGCGCTGCCACAGGCTGCCGGCGAAGACCAGCACGTTGGTCTTGTGCACGAGGGTGAGCTGTTTGCGCTCCCGACCCTGGGCGACCTCGAAGGCGTACCGCACGACGCGTTCCACGCCGTAGGCGGTGTTCACCGAGACCTCATTGGCGATTTCCTCCGGGGTGCCGCGACGGATGGCACCGCCGTTGCCGACGTACGGGCCTTCGGTACCCTCCCGGACGACGACGAAATCGACCGCACCGGGGGCGGAGAGGGGGCTCGTGACGCCGGGGTAGATCGTGCAGGGCCGCAGGTTGACGTAGTGGTCGAGGGCGAACCGCAGGCCGAGCAGGAGCCCGCGCTCGATGTTCGCGTCTTTCAGTCGCGGATCGCCGGGAACTCCGCCGACGGCGCCGAGCAGAATGGCGTCGTGCTGCTGGATCGACTCAAGGTCGGCGTCGGTGAGCACCTCCCCGGTTTCGAGGTATCGTCCGGCCCCGAGCTGAAACGTGCTCGCCTCAATCAAGACGTCATCCCTGGCCGTAACGGCGTCAAGCACCTTCACGGCCTCCGCGACAACTTCCGGTCCGATCCCGTCTCCGGGGATGAGAGCGAGTTTGATAGTACGAGACATGCGGCTCCGAACCGGTTAACGATCACCTGACTTGCGTATAGTCAAACCTTACCTTTGTCACCGAAGTGCCTAGGCTTGTCCCAACGCACCACCAATCGAAAGTCGGCAATGATGAGTATCGGACTGGGAATCTTTCTATTGATTGTCGGCGCCATTCTGGTGTGGGCGGTCGACCTGACCGTCACCGGAATCGACCTGCAACTGGTGGGTTATATCCTGCTCGCGGCCGGGGCGTTTGTCGTGGTCCTCGGCCTCGTCTTCATGACGCGCCGACGCAACAGCGTGAGCACGACCCGCACCATCGCCGACCCGGTCAGCGGCGAGCAGGTCACGCGTTCCGAAAACTCGACCGACGACCTGTAACCGGAACGGCTCGTATCAGCGCGCCCGCCGAAGTGTGACCAACGCGACGACGGCCGCGCCGAGCACGAGCGCAACACCGATCCAGGCGCTCAGTCCCACCCCGCTATCAAATGCGTGGCGCGCCGAATCGAGCAGCGGTCCGGCCACGTTGGCCGGCAGCTTTTCGGCCACGGCCACGGCACCGCCGAGGGTCTCCCCCGCCGCCAGCCGCTCAGCCGCCGTCAGTCCCTCCGGCAGCAGCACCGTCGCACGGTACGACACAGTGAGAATGGTGCCGAGAATCGCCGTACCGAGCACCGCGCCCAATTCGTAGGCGGTTTCCGAGACAGCGGATGCCGCTCCAGCCTTTTCTGCCGGCGCCGTCGCGACGATGAGCTCGTTCGACACGGTCTCGGCTGCTCCGATGCCCACTCCGAGCAGCACGAACGCCACCAGGATCGCTGTCGCATTGATCTCTCCGCCGCGCAAGGCGATCGAAACAAAACCAGCCACCGAGAACAGCAGGGCGATCGGTATCACCCGCGACGGGCGAACCCGGCGGGCGATCGGCACGACGACCAGTCCGGCCACAATCATGGCAACCAGGCCCGGCACGAGCACGAGGCCGGCCGAGAGCGGCGAGAGCCCCAGCACCAGCTGCAGGTGTTGGGAGACGAAGAACAAGCATCCAACGAGGGCGGTGACGCTGAGCAGATTGATTCCGACAGCACCGCTGAACGAACCGCGTCGAAACAGGTCCATGTCGAGCATCGGGTTGGGCAGGCGCAGCTGGCGGCGTACGAACAGGACACCCAGGGCGAGGCCGACAAACACCGGCGCAATCGTGAGCAGGCTCGACCCGTTCTGGGCGATGGTCTTGATACCATAGACGATCGGCAGCATGGTGGCCAGCGACAACACGATGCTCGGCAGGTCGATGCGGCCCGGGTTCGGATTGCGCGATTCCGTCACGAGCAGCGGGGCCAGCACAAGCAGAGGCAGGAGCAGCGGCACGGCGAGTAAGAACACCGAGCCCCAGGCGAAGTGCTCGAGCAGGATACCGCCGAGGACCGGCCCAAGCGCGCTGCCGGCCGCGAATCCGGTGGCCCAGATCGCGATGGCGAGTCGGCGCTGGTCGCGGTCCACGAAGGTTGAGCGCAACAGCGACAGGGTCGAGGGCATAAGCATGGCGCCGAAGAACCCGAGCAGGGCGCGCGCGGCAATGAGCCATTCGATCGTCGGTGAGAAGGCTGCGGCCACCGACACCGCGCCGAAACCGGCCGCGCCGATCAACAGCAGGCGACGGCGTCCGATGCGGTCGCCGAGGCTGCCCATGGCCACGAGCAGCCCCGCGAGCACGAGTGGGTAGATGTCGACCATCCAGAGCAGTGCTACACCGCTCGGCCGGGTCGCCTCAGAAATCGCCGGCAGCGCAAAGTTGAGCACTGTGTTGTCGATGGACACGAGCAGCACCGGCAGCATGAGTACCGCCAGTGCCCACCAGCGTCGGCGGTCGTGCACCAGTGGCGGAGCAGATACCGCCTCGCCCTGCGCGGCAAGGCCGGTCAGATCAACGGTGGGAACAACGGGGGCAGACACGATCTCGTTCGCTTTCTCGGCTATTTTCTCGACCACCAGGCAGATGGACCGATTCTTTACTGTACCGACTAGACGGTACAGTTGTCTAGTTCGATCGTTCTCGCCCCGCCGACAGTCTGAGTTTGGTTACCATGGCCCCTATGCCGAAAATACCCGCAGAGTCCCTGCGCCCGACCCGGGATCGTCTCCTCGACGCCTTCGAGGCGCTGCTGATCGAGGGTGGTGAACGCTCGGCTACCCTCGACGCCGTTGCGGCCGCGGCCAAGGTGTCCAAGGGCGGCCTGCTCTACCATTTCGCGTCGAAGGATTCCCTCGTCGACGGCGTACTGGACCGCCTCGTAGCGCTCGCCCACCAGGACGCCGAGAACATCCGCACCGCTTCGGCCGGGCCGGTTGACTACCTCATTCGCACCTCGGTGCACACCGGTAGCCCCATGGACCGGGCGTACATCGCCGGGGTGCGCCTGGCCCAGGGGCGGGATGCTCGAGCCATGCGGGTGCTCGCCGAGATTCGAAGTCGTTGGCTCTCAGTCATTGAAGACGCCGTCCACGATGTTGACGCGGCCGAGGCGATCATGCTCATCAGCGATGGCCTGTATGTCAATAGTTCGCTCGCAGACCACGACGACGATCGCCGGAATCAGGACGATGCGGCCATGACCCGGCTGATGGGCGTCATCGCGCGGCTCCTCCCCTGAACCGGCCAGTCGCCTGAACCGAACAGAAGCCTGAATCGAACAGAAAAGAGTGGGCGCCTGCATGACAGGCGCCCACTCTTTTCCGTTCTGAACGGTGTTATTCGGTGAGGTCGATCTCCACCAGAACCTCGGCGTCGATTGCGGTGCGCACCGTGGCGAGCAGCCCGGCCGGAACCTCGGAGTCCACGGTCAGCACGCTGAGCGCCTTGGCGCCGGCCACATCGCGGGCGATCTGCATGCCCGCGATGTTGATGTTCGCCTCGCCGAACTCGCGACCGTAGACGGCGACGATTCCGGGGCGGTCGGCGTAAATCATGACGATGAGGTTCTTGGTGAACGGAACCTCGACGTCGTAACCGTTGATCCCGACGATCTTCTCAATCTGTTTCGTGCCGGTGAGGGTACCAGAGACTGAAACCTGCGACCCGTCGGCCAGAGCGCCACGCAGTGTGATTACGTTGCGGTAATCCGGCGATTCGGCGTCGGTGATCATGCGCACGGCAACGCCACGCTGTTCGGCCAGCAGCGGCGCGTTGACATACGAAACCGTTTCGCTGACGACGTTGGTGAAGATTCCCTTGAGCGCGGCGAGTTTGAGAACACTGACGTCGTACTCGACGAGTTCGCCGTGCACTTCAATGTCAACACTCGTCAGCGGGCTGTGCGCGGCAAGGCCGGAGAACACCTGGCCGAGCTTTTCGACCAGCGGGATGCCGGGGCGCACGTAGGAGTCGATGACGCCGCCGGCGACGTTGACCGCGTCGGGAACGAGCTCGCCCGAAAGCGCGAGGCGCACGGACTTGGCGACGGAGACGCCGGCCTTTTCCTGGGCTTCATCGGTCGAGGCACCGAGGTGCGGTGTCGTGATGATGTTTTCCAGGCCGAGCAGCGGCGATCCGGTCGGAGGTTCGCTGACGAATACGTCGAGGCCGGCGCCGGCGATCGTGCCGGCGACGAGGGCTTCATGCAACGCGTCTTCGTCGATGAGTCCGCCACGGGCGACGTTGACAACGAACGCCGTCGGCTTCATGAGCTTGAGCTGGTCTGCACCGATCATGCCGGTGGTCTCGGGAGTCTTCGGCATGTGGATCGTGACGAAGTCGGACTGCTCGAGCAGTTCGTCGAGCGTGACCGGGGTCACGCCGAGCTGCTGAGCCCTGGCCGAGGTGATGTAGGGGTCGTACGCGATGACGTTCGTGCCGAACGCCTGCATCCGGGCGGTGATGAGCGCACCGATCCGACCGAGGCCGATGATGCCGATGGTCTTTTCGTAGAGTTCCACGCCGGTGTACTTGGAGCGCTTCCACGCTCCGCCGGCCAGGGCGCCGGAGGCGGCCGGAATGTGACGGGCCAGGCTCAGGATGTGCCCGACGGTCAGCTCGGCGGCCGAGATGATGTTGGAGGTGGGGGCGTTGACAACCATGACTCCGGCTGCGGTGGCGGCCTTGATGTCAACGTTGTCGAGGCCGACACCCGCACGGGCGATGACCTTCAGGAAGGGTGCCGCCGTGATGGCTTCGGCATCCATTTTGGTGGCGGAACGCACCAAAACGGCCTGCGCGGTGGCAAGCTCGGCGAACAGCGCGGAACGATCCGTGCCGTCGACGTGGTGAATGTCAAAGTCGGGCCCGAGGGCATCGACGGTGGCGGGGGAAAGTTCCTCGGCGATCAGGACGACGGGCTTCGACAATAAAATCGGATCCTTAGATTGCGTTTGTCGGCGGCGCGAGAAATGGCGCTACTCGAAAACCAGCCTACCCGGTGCGGGATAAGCGGATGAGCAGCGGCGTCATAGACTGACTCCGAATTCGGCGCAGGCCCACGTCTGGCTAAACGATGAGACGCGCCAGGCTGAACACGACGGCAATGTCGAGTGAGATAACGGCCACCGCGCAGAGCCCGACCAGCAGGGTCAGGGCCTGCACGCCGAAGGCGCGGTTGCGGCCGAGCCGGTAGGCCACGGCATAAACCACACCGGGCAGGAGGACCCCGGCGATCAACACGGCCCAGCCGAAGGCGCTCAGCTGGGTATCGAGGGACTGTGCCAGCTCGTTCAGGCCGACCAGGTTGCCGACGGCTTCCCAGACGTCGTAGGCATAGAAGAGTCCGAACAAGACCGCGATCGTGAGCAGCAGCCAGCGCGGCGGTCGACGGCGGGTCGCCGTGCTGCCGTCAGTGTGTTCTGTGTGGCCTGTGTGTCCGGTGTGGATATCGCTCATGAGCCGGCTCCCGCTCCGATGATGAAGGGGAACGGCACGAGCACGACGACGCCGATCAGCAGCCAGGCCAGTCGGGCGCGCGGCTGGCTCGTGGTGAGCCAGTAGGTGACGCCGAACCAGACAATGGGCGCCGCCACCGCCAACCAGGCGCCGAGGGTGAACATGAATTCGGCAACGGGGTCGCCGATGGTTTGCTCGATGCGCGCAACCCCGATGAACCAGCCGACCGAGTAAAGCAGGTACATGCCGGCGACGATGCCCATGCCGACCAGGGCGACGGAGCTCAGCGGATCCCCGGCATCGCTCGTATCGGCTTCCGCCGTGCTCGCTTCCGCCGTGCGCGCATTCGCAGTATCGATGGCGGCAGCGTGCACGCTGTCGGCCGGGTGCACGCTGTCGGCCGGGTGCACGGTATCGGCCGGCTGCACTGCCGAAACGACCTGCTGCGGGATGGTCCATCCCTCCGGCAGGCGGATCGGTTCGGGTGCGACCCGATCCGCCCCTCCGGAGGCCAGAGTCGGATCGTCGTCACCGGCCCAGTTCAGCGCATCGTCGTCGCGTGTCGGGTTCATTTTTCCAGCGTATCCGGTTGCGCCGAAACTAGCTGAACAGCGGCGTTACGGCCGCGAGCAGCTGCTGCACACCCAGAACTATGAACAACAGCGCGCAGATGCCGAGGGCGATGTTCGTGTACCACTTGTTGCGCCATTTCCTCGGGATGTGCTTGCCGTTCAGCAGGCCAAGCAGCGTGATGGCGAGGAAGGGCATGAACAGCGAGCCGAGCACGCCGTAGGCGAGGATGAGTCCGATCGGCTTGCCGAGCAGGAACAGGATCATCGGAGGGAAGGTGAGCCAGAGCAGGTAGAACTTGAAGTACTTGCCGCCCACGCGGGTGTCGGGATGCCCGGATGCTTTTCCGCGCATATTGCCCCAGAAGTCAGCGAACATCAGGCTCACACCGTTCCAAACCCCGATGATCGACGAGAACGATGCCGCCCAGAATCCGACCAGGAACCCGGTGCCCACCACGACGCCGTACTTGTCGTTGAGAACGGCAGACAGGTCAACGAGACCGTTGTCCCCCGCACTCAGGGTGATGCCGGCAGCACTCACGACTTCAGCGCCGACGATGAGCATGGCGACGACGAAGATTCCGGTCATGACGTAGGCCATGCGGTTGTCGATGCGCATGACTTTCATCCACCGCGGAGTGGACCAGCCCTTTTCGCGCAGCCAGTACCCGTAGGCGGCGAGGGTGATGGTTCCGCCGACGCCGCCGGCCAGGGCGAGGGTGTAGAGCACCCCACCGTCGGGAATGATCGGCACCAGGCCGCGCAGCATGGCCGGAAAGTCGGGCACGGCAATGACGGCGAGACCGACCACGGTAATGAACATGATGCCCACGAGCACCGCGGTGACTTTCTCAAAGATGGCGTAACGCCCGAACCACACCATGGCGAGCCCACCGAGGCCCATCACAACGGCCCACACCGGCAGCGGAAAGACCGGGAACAGCGCCGCGAGCGGCAAGGCGGCCGACGACATGGCGGTGGCTCCGTAGACGAAACCCCACAGCATGATGTACGGACCGAAGTACCAGGTCGTCCATTTTCCGAGGGAACGCCAGCCTTCGAAGATGGTCTTGCCGGTGGCGAGGGTGTACCGGCCGGCGCCCTCGACCAGCACGATCTTCAGGATCACTCCGAGAATAACCGCCCAGAGCAAGGCGTAGCCATAACGCGAACCTGCTACGAGGGTGGCAACCATATCGGCCGCTCCGACGCCGGTGGCGGCCACAACGAGGCCGGGGCCGACGATCTTCCATTTGGGAAGTTTTCCATCCACGGGATCCAGCACGTCCGGGGAGAGCATCTTCGAGTCGTCGTGGTTCTTGCCTGAGGTCATAGTGGTGTCGGCCTTACGCGAGTGGAGCGGGTGGCCCCACCGGCAGCCGTTGTGTGGCTAGCCCGTGGCGAAGCTGTGCGTCGGTGCACAGGACCAGATGAATCGGTCGCTAGACCAATGCATCCGTCGACTCTACCTTTTCTAGACCAGACGGCGGATGCCGGCGCTCACCGCGTAGGTCCACCCGAGAATTCCGGCCAGGGCCAGGCGCTCGGCGAGACCGACGACACCAGGCGCCCACGCACTGGATGCGACAACCAGGAGCAGCCCGGCGAGGGTGAGCGCTGCGAACGTGATCGCCCAAGCCTGTATCCGCGGCAAAACGCGGCGGATCCGCAACCAGATCGTCAGCAGCATGATGGCGACCAGGGCGGTGACGAACCCGAAGGACGCGAACACGAGATGGACGACACCGACCGTGGTCGACGTCTGCAGGGTACTCGTGTGGGCCGCAGCGACGTCGGTCGGAAAGAATGCGAGCACCGCCGAGCTCACTCCCCCGATGAGCAGGAGCGCCAGCCCCGTGTGGAGCAGGGCGTCACGTTGGGCGTGGGCCCGATCCCGAGCAGCCAGGGCAATCGCGACGACGACGCACACGCAGAACACGGCACGGCCCAGAAAATTCAGGTTCATGATCCAGCCGTACGGGCCGACGGCGAGGTTGCTCTCGGCGTCACTGATCGGGCTGTAGTGCGGCGGCAGAAACTGCAACACCACGTCGATGAGCACGTAGAGTACGACGCCGACCATGGCCGCCGTCGCGGTGCGGTGCCGCCACACGAGGCGGTGTCGGGCGGCCTGGGCATCCGTTCTCATGCCGCGCAGCCTGTCGTTTCCGGTCGTTCGATACTCACGTTTCGATACTCACATTTCGAGGAACGACAGAAGGGGCCCCACATCGGGGAGCCCCTTCATCGCGATTAAGCCGATTCCGCTAGCGCGAAACCGAGCCGTCGGTGTAGTCGTCGTCGGTCGACGCGTTCCAGGCGAACAGCTTGCGGAGGCTGCGGCCGGTGGCCTCGATCGGGTGGTCTTCGCCCTTCTTGCGCAGGGCGAGGAACTCCACGCCGCCGTTGTCCTGGTCGGCGATGAAACGCTCGGCGAATGCGCCGCTCTGGATGTCAGCGAGAACGGCCTTCATGTTCTCCTTGACGCTCGGGTCGATGACGCGTGGGCCGGAAACGTAGTCGCCGTACTCAGCGGTGTCGGAGACACTCCAACGCTGCTTGGCGATGCCGCCCTCCCACATGAGGTCGACGATGAGCTTGAGCTCGTGCAGCACCTCGAAGTAGGCCACCTGCGGCTGGTAGCCGGCCTCGGTGAGAACCTCGAAGCCGTACTGGATCAGCTGCGAAGTGCCACCGCAGAGAACTGCCTGCTCACCGAACAGGTCGGTTTCGGTCTCTTCGGTGAAGGTGGTCTTGATGCCGGCGGCACGCAGGCCACCGATCGCCTTGGCGTAGCTGAGGGTGAGCGGCCAGGCGTTGCCCGAGGCGTCCTTCTCGACGGCGACGATCACGGGAACGCCGCGACCGGCTTCGAATTCGCGGCGCACGGTGTGGCCGGGCCCCTTGGGGGCGATCATGACAACGTCGACGCCGTCGGGTGCTTCGATGTACCCGAAACGGATGTTGAATCCGTGTCCGAAGACCAGCGCCTTGCCGGCGGTCAGGTTCGGAAGCACGTCCTCCTTGTACAGGTGGCGTTGCACCTGGTCGGGCGCGAGGATGACGATGACGTCGGCCCAGGCCGCAGCATCCGCCGTCGACAGCACTGTGAAGCCGGCTTCTTCAGCCTTGGCAGTGCTCTTGGAGCCCTCCTTCAGGCCGATCTTGACCTCGACGCCGGAGTCGCGCAGGTTCTGCGCGTGGGCGTGACCCTGCGAACCGTAGCCGATGACGGCCACCTTCTTGCCCTGAATGATCGACAGGTCGGCGTCTTTGTCGTAGAAAATCTCAGACAATGTATATCTCCTCGTGAATTGTTTGGTAGAAAAAGTTGACAGCGTTAGTTCTTGAAAACGCGCTCGGTGATCGACTTCGACCCGCGGCCGATGGCGAGCAGGCCCGACTGGGCAATTTCGCGAATGCCGAACGGTTCGAGTACGCGCAGCAGAGCCTGGGTTTTGCCCGTGTCGCCGGTGACCTCGATGACGACCGCGTCAGTGGACACGTCGACGACGCGCGCACGGAACAAGTTGACCGCTTCGAGCACCTGCGACCGGGTCGTGTTGTCCACCTTGACCTTGATCAGCAAATGTTCGCGCTGCACGGACTGGGCGACGTCGAGCTCGACTATCTTGATGACGTTGATGAGCTTGTTGAGCTGCTTGGTCACCTGCTCGAGCGGTACGTCTTCCACGTCGACGAGAATCGTGATGCGGGACAAACCAGAGATCTCGCTGTGGCCCACAGCCAGGCTTTCAATGTTGAAGCCGCGACGCGCGAACAGTCCGGCGACGCGCGTGAGCAGGCCGGGCTTGTCCTCGACGAGCAAACTCAGAACGTGGCTCGTCACAGTTACTCTTCTCCCCAGGTCGGTGCGTGGTCTTTGGCGTATTGAACGAAACTATTGCTGACTCCCTGCGGGACCATCGGCCAGACCATGGCGCCGGGGCTCACGATGAAGTCGATGACGACCGGACGGTCGTTGGTGGCGAGGGCCAGTTTGATGGCGTCATCCACCTGGTCCTTGCTCGTGACCCTAATTCCGAGAGCGCCATAGGCATCCGCCATTTTGACGAAGTCGGGAACCATGGCTGTGCCGTGACCGGTGTTGAGGTCGGTGAAGGAATGGCGTCCGTCGTAGAACAGCGACTGCCACTGGCGCACCATGCCGAGTGAGGAGTTGTTGATGATCGCGACCTTGATCGGGATTTTATTGATCGTGCAGGTGGCCAGTTCCTGGTTGGTCATCTGGAAGCACCCGTCACCGTCGATCGACCAGACCACCCGATCGGGCTCAGCGACCTTGGCGCCCATCGCGGCCGGAACTGAATAGCCCATGGTGCCGGCGCCGCCGGAGTTGAGCCAGGCGTTGGGGCGTTCGTACTTGATGTACTGCGCCGCCCACATCTGGTGCTGGCCGACACCGGCCGCGTAGATCGCTTCAGGCCCGGTGAGCTCGCCGATGCGCTGGATGACGTATTGCGGGGCAAGCAGGCCGTCAGTGGGCTCGGTGAATCCGAGCGGAAACTCGGACTTCAAGCCGTGCAGGTAGGTCCACCATGCGCTCGTGTCCGGCGTGGCACCCGGGGCGGCTTCGGCCCAGGCGAGGGATAGGTCGGCGATGACGTCCTTGGCATCACCGACGATTGGCACGTCAACCGCGCGGATCTTGGAGATTTCCGCGGGGTCGACGTCAACGTGCACGATCTTCGCGTTGGGCGCGAATTCGCTGATCTTTCCGGTTACCCGGTCGTCGAAGCGTGCTCCGAGAGAAATAATGAGGTCGCTCTCCTGCAGCGCGAGCACGGCGGGAACCGTACCGTGCATGCCCGGCATGCCGAGGTGCTGCGGGTGCGAGTCGGGAAAGGCGCCGCGGGCCATGAGCGTGGTGACGACCGGCGCGCCGGTCGCCTCGGCGAATGCGAGCAGCTCGGGCGAGGCGTGGGCGCGGATGACTCCGCCACCGACGTACAGCACGGGCTTTTTCGCTGCGAGCAGCAGCTGGGCTGCCGCCTGCACCTGCTTGCCGTGGGCCTTGACGATCGGCCGGTAGCCGGGCAGGTCAAGCTTGGGCGGCCAGATGAACGGCGCCAGGTTCTGCTGCGCGTCCTTGGTGATGTCGACGAGTACTGGGCCGGGGCGGCCGGTGGAAGCGATGTGATACGCCGAAGCGATCGCGGCAGGAATCTCTTCCGCCCGGCGGGCCAGGAACGAATGCTTCGTGATCGGCATGGTGATGCCGATGATGTCGGCCTCCTGGAAGGCATCCGTTCCCATCGAGGTCGAGAACACCTGACCGGTGATCGCCAGCAGCGGCACCGAGTCCATGTACGCATCCGCTATGGCGGTGACCAGGTTGGTGGCTCCCGGACCACTCGTGGCGATCGCGACACCGACCCGACCCGTGGCGGAGGCGTAGCCTTCGGCCGCGTGGCCTGCGCCCTGTTCGTGACGCACCAGCACGTGGCGGATCTTGGTTTGCGTCATGAGCTCGTCATAGAGCGGAATGACGGCACCGCCGGGAATGCCGAAGACATCGGTGACGCCCAGCAGTTCGAGGGTTCGAATGATCGCCCCCGAGCCAGTGAGCATCTCCGGCTCCGCTGAGGCGGGAGCCGAGGGCACGGGAGTGGTTTCCGTGGTCATTGTCGTTGAATCCCTACTTCGAAATCGGTCGTTTCGACATGTATCGGTGTGCCCGTGCGGGCACAGAGCCCAGCCGGTACGAGTTGTTAGCCAGTGATGGCGCCTTCAGCGGCGGAATGCACGAGCTTCGAGTACTTTGCAAGTACGCCACGGGTATAGCGCGGGGGCAGAGGCGCCCAGCCATCTCGGCGGGCGGCCAGCTCAGCAGGTGCGACCAGTAGGTCAAGCGTGCGAGCTGCGATATCGACCCGTATCAGATCCCCATCGCGCACGAAGGCGATTGGACCTGCGTCCACCGCTTCGGGTGCTATGTGGCCGATACACAGTCCGGTTGTGCCGCCTGAGAATCGACCGTCCGTTAATAGTAGTACATCGGAGCCGAGCCCTGCGCCCTTGATGGCGGCGGTGATCGAGAGCATCTCGCGCATGCCCGGCCCACCCTTCGGGCCTTCATACCGAATGACCACAACGTCACCCTTGTAGATCTTGCCCTCGGTGAGCGCATCCATCGCTGCGCGTTCGCGTTCGAACACTCGCGCGGGGCCTTCAAAGATCGCAGCGTCGAATCCGGCGGTCTTCACAACGGCGCCCTCAGGGGCAAAGGTGCCCTTGAGGATGGTGATGCCTCCGCTCTTGTGAATGGGGTTGTCGAGGGTGCGCAGCACTTCACCGTCGAGGGCGGGCGGGTCGATCTCGGCGAGGTTCTCGGCCACGGTCTTGCCGGTCACTGTGAGCGCGTCGCCGTGAATGAGGCCGGCCTCGAGCAGCGCGCGCATGACGGCGGGAACGCCGCCCTGACGGTCGACGTCGTTCATCACGTACTTGCCGAAAGGCTTGAGGTCACCGATGTGCGGAACCTTGTCGCCGATGCGGTTGAAATCGTCGAGATCCAGATCGACCTCGGCCTCGCGAGCGATCGCGAGCAGGTGCAGCACGACGTTGGTCGAACCGCCGAAAGCCATGGCGACGGCGATCGCGTTCTCGAACGCCTTGCGGGTGAGAATGTCGCGGGCGGTGATGCCGAGCCGCAGCATGTTGACGACGGCCTCGCCAGAGCGGTGTGCGAAGTAGTCGCGGCGACGGTCAGCGGATGCCGGGCTCGCGGACCCGGGAAGACTCATTCCGAGGGCTTCCGCGACACTGGCCATGGTATTCGCGGTGTACATTCCGCCGCAGGCACCCTCGCCGGGGGCGAACGCGCACTCGATGCGCTTGGCATCCGCTTCGCTCATGCGGCCGGCCTTGACCGCGCCGACGGCTTCGAAGGAGTCGATGATGGTGATGTCTTTTTCGGTGCCGTCGGACAGCTTCACCCAGCCCGGCGCAATCGATCCGGCGTAAAGGAACACGCTCGCGAGGTCGAGGCGGGCGGCGGCCATGAGCATGCCGGGCAGCGATTTGTCGCAGCCGGCCAGCAATACGGAGCCGTCAAGACGCTCGGCCTGCATGACCACCTCGACCGAATCGGCGATGACCTCACGGGAGACCAGGGAGAAGTGCATGCCCTCGTGGCCCATGGAGATGCCGTCGGAGACAGAAATGGTGCCGAATTGCAGCGGGTAGCCACCGCCGGAGTGCACGCCTTCCTTGGCGCCCTGGGCCAGGCGGTCGAGCGACAGGTTGCACGGTGTGATCTCGTTCCACGAGCTCGCAATACCGATTTGGGGCTTGTCCCAGTCGGCATCGCCCATGCCTACAGCACGAAGCATTCCACGAGAGGTCGTGGCCTCGATCCCATCGGTGACGTCGCGGCTACGGGGTTTCACATCGATCTCAGACATGCCTCTGAGTCTAGAACCTCGCAGGGCACCTCAAGCCCAGGGCCAGGTCGAATCGGTCCTGACGAATACGCCCTGGGCTACAGATCACAGCGACCGGCCCGACCGCAGCGCCGCGATGCGCGCCAGAACCTGGGTGACCTCCTGCGGGCTGCGCACCCGGTAACCGGCGAGCGTGGGGCCCTGACCGATCTTCAGCCCGATATCGTCGTCGCTCAGGGCCGCGAACGCATCCTCGTCGGTCACGTCGTCGCCGGCATAAAACACGCGGTCCGCGCCGGTGTAGTCGCGCAGCTTCGCCAGGGCATCTCCCTTGGTGCTTGAGCGCACCGAGAATTCGAGCACGTTTTTGCCCTCACGAACGGTGAGCCCTGGCAGCTGGTCGGCGACCTGCTCGCGCGCCTCACGCTCGGCCCGCTGACCGTCCTTCTCAGTCGCGAGACGGGTGTGCAGAGCCAGGCCGGCCGGCTTGCGCTCAATCGTGGTCCCGGCGATCGACCCGGAGATGCCCTCAAGCACGCGGGCGAGGGTATCGAGGTGCTCGAGTTCGGCTGAGAGCAGGTTGAGCTCAATATCGGGGGTGTCCAGCTGCATCTCAATGCCGTGAGAGCCGGTGAGCAGTACCGAACTTTGCGGCCGGGCGACGTGTTGCAGGCTCACTAAGGCACGGCCGGACACGAATGCGACGCGCACCCCCGGCAGATCGAGCAGGGCCTGCACCGCTTCACGGGTGCCGGCGATGGCACGGGCATCGTCGGGATGGTCGACGTGCGGGGCAAGGGTGCCGTCGAAGTCGAGGGCGATGAGGACGTTCTCGGCACCGGCGATGCTCTGCAGAGCCAGGTCGAGGTCGTCGGGGATTCCGGCGGGCACGGCGGCTCCGCCGGTGAGTGCCCGCAGAAAGGAAGCTGACCAGGCGGCAACATCGTTTTCGGCGACCTTGCGGCGAAGTGAGCGCATGCGTCGGGTGCGCTCCCGCTTGGGCATTTCCACCGCACGCACAATGGCGTCCTTGGTGCCGTCGATATCGTGCGGGTTGATCAGAATCGCCTGTTTGAGTTCGTCGGCGGCGCCGGCGAACTCACTCAAGACGAGCACACCGTCCACGTCGAAACGCACGGCCACATATTCCTTGGCGACGAGGTTCATCCCATCGCGCAGGGAGGTGACGAGCATGACGTCGGCGGCGAGGTACATTGCGACCATCTCGTCGCGGGGATAGCTGTGGTGGTGGTAGCTGATGGCGGTGTGGCTGATGGTGGAGAAGTCGCCATTGAGCCGGCCGACGGCGAGTTCGATCTCGTCGCGGAGGGCCATGTAGGTGCTCACGCGTTCGCGGGACGGGCTGGCGATCTGCACGAGGGTGACGTCTTCGACGCTCAGGCGGCCCTCGGCGAGCAGCTCGCCGAAAGCCTTGATGCGATGGCCGATGCCCTTGGTGTAGTCGAGGCGGTCGACGCCGAGCATCAGGGTCTTGGGATTGCCGAGGTCTTCGCGGATCTGTCTGGCCCTGGCCTGAACATCGGGGCGCCGGGCGAGCTCTTCGAAGGAGGCGGCGTCGATCGAGATGGGGAAGTGCTTGGCGATGACGCGGCGGGAATCGCCCTTCTCACCGGTCGGGACGTCGATGACGACGCCGCGGGTCGGGTAGCCGTAGAGGCGACGCACGGCTCGGGAGAAGTTGCCGGCATCCGCGAGCCGCTGAAAGCCGATGACGTCAGCGCCGAGCAGCCCGTGCAAAATCTGTTTCCGCCACGGTAGCTGCGCATATATCCCATATGAGGGAAACGGAATGTGATTGAAGAAGCCGATGACCAGGTCGGGGCGGGCCTCGCGCAGCATGCGCGGAACGAGCTGCAGCTGGTAGTCGTGTACCCACACCGTTGCGCCAGGGGCAGCGACCGCAGCGGCGGCGGCGGCGAATCGGCGGTTGACGGCAACGTAGGCGTCCCAGGTGTAGCGGTGAAAGCTCGGCGGCGCGATAACGTCGTGGTAGAGCGGCCAGAGCGTATCGTTCGAGAAACCCTCGTAATAGTCCTCGATGTCGGCTTCATTCAGCCGTACCGGCACGAGCGAGATCCCGTCGTTTTCAAATGCCTCGAAATCGCGGTCGGCAACACCGGGCCAGCCGACCCAGGCACCGTGTGAGGCCCTCATAAGCGGTTCAAGAGCAGTGACCAGTCCGCCGGGAGACGTCCGCCAGCTGACGGCGCCGTCTGCGTCTTCTTCGAAGTCAACCGGCAGCCGGTTCGAAACGACGACCAGGGTGTACGTTCCGGCCGGTGCATCGGCGGGCACGACGGGGGCGCGGCCGATGAGAGACCGTGTGGATTCGGCTGAAGTGGTAATGGATCATCCGTTCCGGGCGCACCCGAGGTGCGCACCTGTGTTCCCGTCCCAAGGATATCAGTCGTGCCAATGCCCGTTCGGAGTCCGACCAGATTGCTGCCCGGTCCACGTGTGCGACCGTTCAGCTCACGGGTCTTTGCCAGCATAGGACGACTGAGAGGTTTGTCGCGCTCTGACCGGTCCCCGGTAACCTAGTGGCGGAGGTCCACATGCGAAAGTTCATTTTCAACAGTGCAATGATCGGCGTGATCGCCGGCGGATGGAACACAGTGCAGGCCACGAGACACGGTCCGCGTGACTGGCGTCTCGTGATGCTGTGGCTGGGTTGGGCGCTGAGTGCTGCTGTGGCCATCGGCAATGTCATCGAGGACGCGAACAAGCGTCAGATCGAGAGCTGAATTCCCCGCCCAATTGGCGTGTCCGGCGGCGTGTCCCCCGGCGAGTCGGAGTCTTGTGCCCGAAAATGAACAGAGTGGCTGGTTACGGTCGCACACGTCACACCTGAAAGGGGCTTGTCATGTTTGGTCGTCGACGCCGACGTTTGGCCGCGAGTGCAGCGCTGACCGTCGCTGCCGCCCCGGTGCTGCGTGACGAACAGATTTTCGAGCTGCTGCACGACAAACTCAGCGCACTGGTCGGCGAGCATGGTGCCTGGACTCTGGTGGCTCGCAGCGCCGATGACACCGAGGTAATCTTTCACGGGCTGAAGGCCCGGGCGATCGCGATCGAACTGACCGAGGCGATCACCGCCGAGCAGGCCGAACTCCGCGATGAAAGCATCGGTGAGCCGACCGCGCTGTCGTGGACGCCCGCTCCCATCACAACCTGGAACGAACCGGTCGCCAGCATGACTCGGTCGATTGAATCTGCGCCGGTCGAGACCGTCGAAACGAGCGACGACGATCTGGCTGCGGCATCCGCTGCCTGGATCGAGAAGGCCTCGGCGACGCTCGCCTCCGCCCGCCTCGTCGCCTGAGCCGCTCCAAACCCCAACTAATCCGGAGCCTATTCTCACCCTGCAACTGACAGGATGGCCTGATGGCACTCCCAATCGAGGATTACGCACTCATCAGCGACTGCCACTCGGCAGCGCTCGTTGGACTAGGCGGCAGCATCGACTGGCTCTGCCTGCCGCGCTACGACTCCGCGTCGATGTTCGGCGCGCTGCTCGGCGACGAAAACCATGGCCGTTGGCTGCTGGCTCCGGCCGACTCGGAGGCCGTTGCGACCCGCAGCTACCAGGGCGACACCTTCGTGCTGTCAACCATCTGGACAACGACCACCGGCCAGGTCGAGGTTGTCGACTTCATGCCGCACGGTGACGGCCGAGCCGATCTGGTGCGACGAGTTCGTGGCATCAGCGGCACGGTGCACATGACCCAGGACCTGCGCTTTCGCTTCAGCTATGCGACGACCGTGCCGTGGGTGCGCCAGCTCAAGGGCGAGCACGTGCGCGGCCTCATCGCCATCGCCGGCCCCGACGCCATCGTGGTGCGCGGCCCGGCCTTGCGCGCCTCCGACCACCGCCACGTGTCCC
>Ga0307486_1000958_pt1 | contig 23928 bp, 19 predicted proteins | sample CBIW02metaG_FD_203663 | JGI IMG/M metagenome (GOLD analysis project Ga0307486, IMG submission 203663) | Sea-ice brine microbial communities from Beaufort Sea near Barrow, Alaska, United States - CBIW 0.2 | ecosystem: Environmental > Aquatic > Marine > Coastal | place: USA: Alaska | collected...
TTTTTCTTAATAATCAGCTTGCTTGTAATATAATCTTTAGTGGTCTTGAGCGATTGTCTGAACGTCCAGGAAAATTCAAGCTCAGTCCAAACTTACAACATCTAGGAAAAATTTATTACCGAATGAATTCTCTTAAAGATATCCGTAAGCCTAAAACTCTAGTGGAAAACAAAATTAGTTTTGCCGCTGATGAGTCAGAAGTTAGTATTTATGATACTTATGAAAAGGCCAGTAGAGTACACTTAAAAGCAGATGAGTTACTGCTTTGCGGGATGGTGTCTGGAAAAAAAATCATGCACTCTGAAGGTGTAAAAAGTAGAATCGATGAACAAGTTTTTCTGCCGCATGAAAGTTTTATTATGGCCCCTGGTGAAAGTGTTGAAATAGACTTTCCTGATGCAACAATGAGCCACCCTACAATTTGTCTGACGGTTGAGATAGCAAAAGAAAAAGTGCTGAAGATTCATGAACGCATGTATGAAAACTTTCCTGCTCTTAGCGGAGATTCTATCTGGCAGCCAGGAACTTCATTCCCGGTTTTGCATACACATCACTCACATGAAACCCAAGAACTTTTAAATCAATTAACTCATTTATTTACTGAAAATCATCCCGACAGAAAATTGTTAATCGATTTACATATTTCTGAGCTAATTGTTCGAATGTTACGGCATACAACTAGAGCGTTTTTATTACGTTATTGCAATAGAGATCCCGAAGCTAACAGCCTAGTGGCAGCACTTTACTGGATAAATAAAAACTTAATAAAGCCGCTTGATATTGATGCATTGTCAAAACACGCTTGTATGAGTAGAAGTAGTCTTTATGAATTATTTAGAAAACAACTCGGCTGTTCACCAGTGGAGTGGCAGCAGCAAACTCGTCTGACATTAGCCGCAGAAAGAATTAAAAATGGAGAGTTAATCACTGTGGTAAGTTATGACCTAGGGTTTAATACGCCTAGCCACTTTTGTCACCGTTTTAAAAATCTTTATGGGTGTACAGCATCGGAATATAAATCAAAGTTTTAGGCATCCCTTTTAACAGACCTAGATTACGGTACTGATACGGTCTGAGTTTTCTTCACAAAGGTATTTGAGGAACTAAATTGTCTTTGTGACAAGTATGTAGCCTTTAGGGGGACACTTTAAAGGATTTAAAACAGAACGAAATCGAGAATGACCAGGCCTGGTCGTTTTAAACATTAAGATTTGTTCGGCATAATCTCTGAATAAAATTCAAAGCTTGCAAAGTCTTTAGGGTCAATCTTATCCAACTTTGGGCTGACATACGTGGCGCATAATGGGTAAGCAATGCCATACTCTTTGGCGGTCTGTAACGCGCGTAGGTTATCATCAATCAATAACGTGCGCTGTGGGTCGTAAGCGATGACGTCCTGAATTTTTGACCAGATGGTGATGTCCTCTTTCGGCATGCCAAAATCATGTGCTGAAATCAGTTCATCAAAATAGTCACCTATTTCGGTCATCTCTAGCTTAATCACCAAGCTATCGCGGTGTGCGTTAGTGACCATCACCACCGTTTTATTGTTGGCCTTAAGTGCAGCTAAAAACTCCATTACCTCTGGATGTACTTGAATTTGATGCTTTAACTCACGCTTCAACTGGGCGACGGGTAAATCCAATGCTTCGGTCCAGTAATCCAAACAATACCAATTTAAAGTCCCGGTTTGCGAATGAATCTTTTTATGAATCAGGGCTTTTGTGGATTCAAGCGACACTTTGTTTTTGGATGCATAGGCCTGGGGAATCACTTCCATCCAAAAATGCCAGTCGAAATGTAAATCCAACAAGGTACCGTCCATGTCGAGTAGGACAGTGTCTATTTGTGACCAGTTAAGATTTGCATTCATTGGTAATCAGGAACCCTTAGCGTTATTATGAAAAGAATATTTTTAGTTTAACGGTTATTCAGCATGTCTAAAAAAGCACCTACTATTTTATCGGAAAAAATCGCTTCGCAGTCACGGATTTTTACGGTGCAGTCTCAAGAGATCACTTTTTCGAATGGTACCACCGTGACGTATGAACGTTTGCTGGGCAGTGTCGACGGTGCGGTATTGATAATTCCAATGCTTGAAGATGGTACTTTACTGTTAATTAGAGAGTATGGCGCCGGGGTCGGGCGTTATGAACTGGGCTTTCCGAAAGGCAAGATTGACCCGGGGGAGACTTGGCGAGAGGCCTCTATTCGTGAGAGTCAGGAAGAGATTGGATTTTTACCTCAAGAGGTCAAATTACTGGATTCGGTGAGTTTGGCAGCAGGTTATATGACGCATCATACTCACATTGTGTTGGCGACAGGGTTGACGCCACAAAATGCCGAAGGTGATGAACCAGAGCCCCTCGAGGTAGTGCCGTGGCATTTGGATGATTGGCAGGGATTGTTGGCGGACCCCGACTTTAGCGAAGGTCGTGCTTACGCCGCGCTGATGTTGGTCTTAAAAGAGATGGGGAAAATATGAACTCGCGTGCAGTTACATCTGAAGAGTTGGTTAAGTGGTTGCCCGAAGTTTGCCATATCGCATATCTTGCCGGTCAACATATATCAACTTTATATCACCAGTCTAAGAGGTTAGATGTCGAGGATAAAACGGATGGTTCGCCCGTGACCGAGGCCGACAAACAAGCCGATAAAATGATCACTATGGCTTTACAAGCTCTGGTGTCGACGATTCCATTGATTACCGAAGAGAGTGTTGCGGACGTGCCGTTTGAAAGTCGTCAGGCCTGGTCGACTTATTGGTTAGTCGACCCCTTGGATGGCACTAAAGAGTTCATTGGTCGCACCGGAGAGTACAGTGTGAATATTGCACTGATCGTAGATCATCAGCCAGTGTTAGGTGTGGTATATGGTCCTGAAATAGGGAACTTATACTTCTCGATTAAAGGCCAGAAGGCGTTTAAATTAAGCGGTCTGACAGCAGGTTTATCTCATCATCAATGGCTGTCTATATTAGAAAAAGCACCGTCGATCCAAGTCAATTCTTTGCAAGACAAACACTCTGTAAAACAACAAGATCGGGTTTCGAAGGGGTTGGATGGTCACGTTGGTGAAAAAATTAAAGTCGCAATAAGTCGGCGGCATGGCGGCGTATTACAACGCTTCACAGCGCAATTGGGAGAAGTCTCTTTAATTAAAATGGGTTCTGCCTTAAAAACCTGTTTGGTCGCTGAAGGTAAGGTTGATATCTACCCACGGTTTGGCCCGACCTCGTTGTGGGATACCGCGGCATCTCACTGCATTCTTGAATCCGCAGGGGGTGATGTGCTGAATGCAGCAGGACACCCTTTGCAGTATGTACAAACTAAATCGCTTCTCAATCCCTTCTTTATTGCGGTTTGCGATAAAAACTATCCGTGGCCGCATTTTCCAGAAGTGTTTTAGACTTGAGAAGCTCTCTGTTCATTTAATATTTCAGTGCTCTTAATGGGTGCGTCGATTGCTAAAAGCTCTGTTTGAGTAACTTTATCTACATCAGGGGTAATCTTAAAGTGCCCTACAAATTCAACCTGTTCTTCCGCTTGTTCACTCATACTGCCAGCGGTTGCCGAGAGCTCTTCCACAAGCGCCGAGTTTTGCTGTGTCGTTTGGTCTAAATTAGAGACGGCTGTGTTGATTTGATCCAGCCCTTTTGACTGTTCCAGAGCCGTTGATGCGACTTCTGATACGAGATCTTCAACACTTCTTATTTTGTTTACCATCTGTTCGAAGACGGTATTTGTCTGCTCAACGAGGGATGTCCCCGCTTCAATTTGTTGAGTGGCAGAGGTGATTAATGTTGAGATGTCTTTAGCCGCCGCCGCAGACTTTTGCGCCAGACTACGCACTTCGCTGGCTACGACGGCAAAGCCTCGTCCATGTTCACCGGCTCGTGCAGCTTCAACAGCAGCGTTGAGTGCCAGTAGATTCGTTTGGAAAGCAATGCTGTCAATAACACTCGTAATGTCCCCAATTTTATGACTTAACTCGGTGATGTTATTCATCGCTTCAATCGTGCGACGCATGACAATAATGCCTTCGTCTGCTTCTTGGGCGGCGGTATGCGCGAGTGTATTGGCTTGAGCGGTATGTTGGGTTGATTGTTGCACGGTTGAGGTCAGCTCTTCCATGCTGGCGGCGGTCTCTTCCAAAGAGGCGGCTTGCTGTTGTGTGCGTTGCGATAGGTTATCACTGGCAACGGCGACATCATTCGACATGGTACCGATTTCAGTTGCTCCGCGTTTAATGTGTCCGAAAGTGGCTTCAATGTTGTTTAAGGCGCTGTTTACAGCGGTCTTCATGACAAGCAGATCTCCTTCGTAGTCATTTTCAATACGTAAGGTTAAATCCCCCTTGCTCATACCAGAAAGGATTCTGTTAAGTGTTTGGGTCGTTTGGCAAAAGCTTTCTAATAACGCGTTCATTGAATACGAAATATTGCGTTCAAAACCATTTAGGTTGTCGGTGGGGATCTTTCCGCTGAGTGTGCCTTTAGAAGCATCATTAACAATACGTTCAATATTGGCCTCGATAGCTAATTGTTCCGTCATATTAATCCATTCAATCACCGTACCCAAACGCTCACCATTCGCTCCGAAAATAGGGTCTGTTACCGTATCTAAAACAATTGAACCAATGTTCATTCGCGTTTTATAGGTTTTGCTTGCATGGTCCAACAGTTGAATCTGTTGTTCAGGTTCTTGGAACAAGACATCAATGTTTTTTCTAAGGAGGTTGTCACCTTCAAAATCTGGCAACCCTGCTTTCAATTCGCTTTCGGCAGAATGAAACATTTTTCCTAAAGAGGCATTTACGAAGATGATACTGTGAAAACGGTCAATGACCATAATATTAGAGGAGGTGGCGTTTAAAGCACTTTCGATGCGTTGTGAACTGTTTAATGCCGATTTAACATCATCAATATCCGTGCCGAGTTTTATTTGTAATGAGTCAAGACATCCTAGAATTTGTGGCAATAAACTTGACCCTTTAGAATCAATTAGTGTCTTAAAGTTTCCAGTCGTTATCTCTGTAATATGCGTATGTAAACGCTTAAGCTGTTTGGCATTGCTTCGCGAGGCAAGCATAAGCAGTAGAACAAGAAGAATACCTACGGTTTCTAAGATACCCTTAGGAATGAGCGTGGTTATATTACTAAATGTGACCGGAATGAGGGCTGAGATCAACATTAAAATAGCCAAGACGGAGATAATCGGTGCTAGGTTAAAATGTAGCAATGGATTTAACGTGTCTTTTAGGCTGGCGATATGGCCATTAACGAGTTTGGCTTTACCATTTGCAATCGCCTTATAGGCCTGTTCAGCCGCCACTTTTTGTGCGCTGCTTGCAGCATTTCGAACCGACATATAGCCTGTAATAACACCCTTTTCGAAGATGGGTGTGGCCTTGGCAATGACCCAGTAATGATCGCCATTTTTACGTCTATTTTTGACAATTTGGCTCCAAGGTTTGCCTGCTTGTAGCGTTGTCCAAAAATCTTTAAATACGGCTTCAGGTACATCGGGATGTCTAAGTATATTATGCGGTTGACCCACTAAGTCTTTCCATTCAAAGCCGCTGGCCTCAATGAATGCTTCATTTGCTGAGGTAATCTTGCCATGGATATCGGTGCGAGAGACAATCGTGATATCTGGTTTTAAAATGTACTCTTTTTGTGTAACGGTGCCGTTATTTCGCATAAAAAAATCCTATATTGTAAATTGTCTCGCAAGAGCCAAGTTGTTTTTAGAAACAGAGCACTTACTGTCTACCCTCGATATAAGTCGAGAGTCTGATACATGCTTGTTATTTATGGCTTGTGTCACTATGTGGGCTGGTAAGTAAGAGTGAGTCTCTTATTCACATCCATTGCTACAGAAGAAAGGACAAAATAAAGCAGAAGTTTGATTAAAGTATCTTACTTTGCAGGCTGGCAGTCTTTTTTAGTAAAAAGATCCATGACTTTCCGTCCTTGCTTCACAACAAGTTTGGCCAAATCCCTTAAATAACCTTACGATGATTAGGTTAATTTAAAAGTGGTTGAATTATACGATAAATAGGGGAACGCTCAAGTTAAAAGTTAACTTTTTTTTGGGGGGTGTTGTGTGAGAAGGTTCTGGGTTAAAAATAAGGGGACAATGACGGGATGATTTTCTGGCATCGTGCTTTAGTTTTTGTACTTGTGCTGTCCGAGTTCTAATAGGCGCGTTTTATAGTCAACAAAGTCCGCAAGCGCTAAGCTATCACTCTCGTTGAGGGGCGAAAAGCTTAATTTAAGGTAGATTGCATTCTCAGAATTGTGTCGATGGATAACGGTGGCATTGATGTGTAGTGTAATGAACTCCTTAAGTGCAGGCACTTCAAACACGAGCTCAAGGTGAGTGCCTTCTCGGGCGCCTCGTTTGGTTAAAACCCCCGCTTCAATAAGGGATAGATCCACTAATTGACCTTCGGCCTGACCATTTTGACCAATTAAAGTAATTTTTCGGTCCGTTTTAACCATCTGATTATTCATTTTGTTTATCATTAAGGTGCTCAAGAGATAAGTTCAGTGGGTTTTGTTAAATGCGTGTGAACAACTGTTCAATGCCTCCATTATGCCCGAAAGCATCGATGAAAGTTGACCTAAGCTTTAATGATTAAATTTTTATGTAATGTAAGGCTAGGGAAGAGTCAACCGGTTAAATTTCTATGTTTAACCCTTTGACTATGTACCGCTTTTGAGGGGCTTGATTTAATATTGCTGAATTCTAAGGTCTTGAGTGTTTCTAAGTTTCCTGTGCGTCTGCAAAGCCCTTTAATCTATAAGTTGTACTCAAAAATTTATGAAGAACAGCTTAAGGCCATCTCTTTATGGTGCGCTGCGGGGGGCAAAAGGTAATGAGCATACTCAGGTGTCTTGAATATTTCTGGCACGTCATAAGGTGTTATCAGCCAGTTAAACCAGTTATCCAATGGCTCATAATCACCCTGTTCAGCGGCTTCAATAATTTCTTGCGCAATATAGTTACGTAAGATGAGTTTAGGGGTATTCTTTTGAATGAGCTGTTGACGTTGTGGCTCATTTTTCTCCACATCAATACGTTCTTGATATCGAGCCATCCAGAGTCTCCAGGCTTTTGAGTCGGGTAAAAACTCCTCGAACTGAGCATGCTCTGGGGTTGCAAACAGAGCCAACATTTGGAAAAAATAGTGAAAATCTAAACTAGATTGATCCATTAAAATCAAACTGTCGGCAATGAAGTGTTTATCGTCAGGTTGTGGGTGACTTAAACCGAATTTTGCACACATCTTTGTCAGATAGGTTTGGTTGTAGGTTTCGATATAACCATTGATGGCGGCTTCAATCTGTTCGGAGCTTAAAAGCATTGAAAAAGCTTGGCCTAATACCTGACAGTTCCATAAGCCAATATTAGGCTGTTGGCTATAAGCATAACGCCCCTCTGTATCAGAATGGTTGCAAATGTAATGAATCTTGCAATCGTCTAAAAAAGCATAGGGGCCAAAATCGAGCGTTTCCCCCGCAACGGACATATTGTCGGTGTTCATCACCCCATGGCAGAAGCCACTGGCTTGCCAGCAAGCCATTAAGTAAGCAGTACGTTCGTTGATGCTATTGAGCAGTGCTGCGTAACGAATTTCTTCAGGTAAATTTTGATGCTCAGGGTAGACAGTTTTAATAACATAATGAGCAAGTTGTTTAAAATCTGCTTGATTGCCGAGTTGTGCCAACCATTCAAAGTGACCAAAACGAACGTGGGTTTTAGCGACGCGGATATAGGTTGCGCGATCCTCAATCTGCTCTCGCCTGACCGGCTCTGGACTATGGCATATTGAGAGGCAACGCGCGCTTGGCACGCCTAAGGCATGTAAAGCTTCACCGATTAAATACTCGCGAATTGAAGAGCGCAGAACGGCTCGACCATCTCCACGTCGAGAGTAGGGTGTAACGCCTGAGCCTTTTAAGTGCAAATCCCAAGGTTGTTGTTGAGCATCTTTTACTTGCCCTAATAGCAGGCCACGGCCATCTCCTAAATCTGGATTATAGTAACCAAATTGATGTCCCGTATATTTTTGTGCAATAGGCTTAAAGCCTTCAGGAAAAGATTCACCTTTGGTCATCTTTAAAAGGGTCTCCGCATCAAAATCGAGTGATAACTCAGCCAGTAGCTTCTGGTTCGTGTGAATTAACAGAGCATCGACTAAAGGTTCAGGCATGGCCGCCCGATAAAAGGTTTTTGGAAGTTCGCAGTAGCTGTTTTCGAAAAGAGTCATGGTTATATCATTCAATAGAAAGTTAAATTTAGAGGAATTGTCTGTTTAGTTTAACGGTAATGGCTGATAAATACCTGAGTAATTTACTAGGATATTATCGTTAATCTAAAGGGCGTATTTCTAAGAGGGAGATTCTCTTCATTGTGTGGTAAATTATAGCGATAGTTAAATAGGGTCTACACGTTGGCTGATTAATCAGTCTGTTTTTGATCATGATAATGTGCTGCTTGCAGCAATGGAGAGAAATATGTCTATCGTTATAAACGTTGAAAATATAAAGTGCGGTGGTTGCGCGAATAGCATTAAACAAAAGATGAATGCTTTACCGGGCGTAGTCGAGACCATGGTTGACGTTGATGCAGGTTCTGTTGCCATCAAGTTCGATACAGAGGTCGATCAACAGCAAGTACTCACGACTGTTAAAGATAAACTGTTAGCAATGGGTTATCCGACCGTTGGCTCGGTAGAAGGACTTAAAGCGGCAGGCGCTAAAGCGAAATCATTTGTTTCGTGTGCGGTCGGCAAAATGACTGATTCAGAGTAAAGCAGCTAGTACATACGGTTTTAAATACGATTTGAAAGGAGAGAAGGGTGTCACAACAAACCATTAACTATGAAGGTATTGAGCAAAAAAGTGTCGCTGAATTCAGTGAAAAAGCCTATTTAGATTATGCAATGTATGTCATCCTAGATCGAGCCTTACCGCACATTGGTGATGGCTTAAAGCCCGTTCAAAGACGTATTATTTATGCAATGTCTGAACTGGGTTTGAAAGCGTCTTCAAAGCATAAAAAATCAGCGCGTACTGTAGGGGATGTCTTGGGTAAATTCCACCCACATGGCGACAGCGCTTGTTATGAAGCCATGGTCTTAATGGCACAAAATTTCTCTTTCCGTTATACCTTGGTCGATGGTCAGGGGAACTGGGGCTCGATGGACGATCCAAAGTCGTTTGCTGCGATGCGTTATACCGAAGCTCGCCTGTCGAAATTCAGTCAGTTATTACTTGAAGAGACCTCTTTAGGGACGGTTGACTGGACGCCTAACTTTGATGGGACATTGGATGAACCTAGCGTTTTGCCCGCACGCGTACCGCATATTTTGTTAAATGGAACTTCAGGGATTGCTGTAGGGATGGCTACCGATGTGCCTCCACACAATCTACGTGAAGTGATTGCGGGCTGTGTGGCGCTTTTAGAGAACCCCAATACCTCTATTGAAGAGTTAATGGAGTTCATTCCAGCACCAGATTATCCTAATGAAGCGCAAATTATTACCTCGAAAGAAGAGCTGATTAAACTCTACACAACCGGGCATGGTTCAATTCGTCAACGTGCACATTACGAGGTCGAGGACGGTGTAAATGTGGTTATTGATGCCTTGCCTTATCAGGTTTCTGGCAGCAAATTAATGGAGCAAGTCGCGGCACAAATGCGCGCCAAAAAGTTGCCGATGGTCGTGGATTTACGCGATGAATCCGATCATGAGAATCCGGTACGTTTTGTGGTCGAATTACGCTCTAAACGCGTGGATGTAGAGATCGCAATGTTACATCTGTTTGCGACGACGGACTTAGAGAAAAGTTACCGAGCAAACTTTAATGTGATCGGTCTTAATGGTCGTCCTCAGGTAAAAAACCTGCATATGATGCTCACGGAGTGGCTGGTCTATCGTACTGAAACGGTGCGTCGCCGTTTACAGTTCCGCTTGGACAAAGTGCTTGCTCGTTTGCATATTTTAGACGGGATGTTGATTGCTTTTCTAAATATCGATGAAGTGATTGCGATTATCCGTGAAGAAGACAAACCTAAACCAGCCCTAATTAAACGTTTTGGTTTAACGGATATTCAAGCCGAATCGGTTCTGGAACTAAAATTAAGACACCTCGCGCGTTTAGAAGAGATGCGAATCCGTACCGAGCAAGCGGAGTTAGAAAATGAACGCAAGAAACTTGAGCTAATTCTAGGCAGTGCGGCACGTCTGAAGACGTTGGTTAAAACTGAATTACAAAAAGACGCTGATGAATATGGTGATGATCGTCGTTCACCATTAATAGAGGGAAGACCTGCACAAGCAATGAGTGAACAGGACCTATTGCCCTCAGAAGCGGTTACTGTAGTGCTCTCTGAAAATGGATGGGTCAGAGCCGCTAAAGGGCATGACATTGATGGAGTCGCTTTAGGTTATAAATCGGGAGATGCTTTCTGTGCGCAGGCTTCTGGTCAGAGCCGCCAGATGACAATCTTTATGGACAATACTGGACGCGCCTATGCGTTACCGGCGCATAGTCTGCCATCAGCACGTTCGCATGGAGAGCCTTTAACCGGTCGTCTGAATCTACCGAAGGGCGCGAGCTTTACCCAAGTACTCATGGGGCAACCTTCCGATAAATTAATTTTGGCGTCCAGTGCTGGTTATGGTTTTGTGACGCAATTAGAGAATCTCTACTCAAAAAATAAAGCCGGTAAAACCACCATTAGTGTGCCAACGGGCAGTCAAGTGTTAACGCCTGCAACAGTACAACTTGGTCAATTTATTATGGTCGTCACCAGTGAACCGACTATGCTCGTGTTTCCTGTCGACGAATTGCCTGTGTTGGCAAAAGGTAAGGGCAATAAACTGATTCAGATGCCAAAAGGTGAAACCGTCTGTGCCATATTTGCCTTTACGCCTGGCCAAAAAGTGACACTGGTTGCCGGCTCTTATGAAAAAACATTTGGCCCTACGGCCATAGAAGAAGCCTTTTCCAGTCGTGCTAAGAAAGGCCTTGTATTGCCACGTACCTTGAAAAAAGTAACCCAGATTCGTCTCGCAAATTAACTCTAATTAAACAGACAGCCCATTCTTGCCTGTCTGTTTCACCTCTTCTTTTAAACTCTGGTATAAGAGTTGCTTTAGTTGCAACTAGATTAGTTCTGCCAATAATATATTGATTAGAGCGCACAGATTTTTTATGGGGTTGAATCGTGATCGCTTTAGGTGAAACGTGCAGGCTTCTTTAAACTAAAATAAGTGAAAAACTATGTTTGGAAAGCCAATAGGTATTCTGCTGATCACCATCAGTTTCTTTGGAGGATTCATATTAATGGGGGGGAACCTCCTCTCTTTATGGCACCCTTCAGAGCTTGTCGTTATCTTAGGGATTGCTTTAGGAACATTCTTCGCTTCAACGCCCGTGTACGTTTGGACACGTAGTATGCGGTTTTTGGGACGTTACTTTGCTGGCGAGAGTGTGACTAAAAAACTCTACGCAGATAGTTTAGGATTGCTAGAAGAGTTAGCGCGTCTCTCGCGTTCTTCTGGAGTGTTGGCGTTAGAGAAACATGTCGTGGACCCTGATAATAGTCCCATTTTCATGCATTATTCATCAGTTTTGAAGCATAAAGACCTCAAAAAATTCATTGTCGACAATTTCAGTTACCTTTTATTGAACCCACCTCAAAGCCAAAATTTTCAACATCATCTTGAAGATCAGATTGAAGATATTTGTAACTCAATGATGGAAGTCCCTATGTCAATCGGCAAGGTGGCCGATTGGTTGCCCGGTTTTGGTATTGTCGCAGCCGTGTTAGGGGTTATCTTGACCATGGAGATGTTGGGGGGTGATATGGATGTGGCTAAAATCGGTACGGCAATTGGTGCCGCTTTGGTCGGCACCTTGACGGGGGTATTTTTTGCCTTCGCTGTTCTTGCACCGTTTGTACATGCGATAGAAGTCATGATTCGTCAAGATCGTTCATTGCTTGAAATGACGGCTGCATTTCTATCGGCCTACTCAAATGGTGTTTCACCTAGCTTAGCCGTAGAAATTGGTCGCCAACGTGTTCCTCCTCAATTTGAAATTCCTCGGGAAGAGGGGTAAGCGTGTTAAGAGTGCTTTATAAAACATCCGCAGCTTCCGCTGGCTTATTGGCAGAGGTCTTTTAATGTCACGTCGACGTGGAGGGCATGCAGGGGGCGGAGCGCATGGCGGCTCATGGAAGATAGCCTTAGCCGATCTGATGACGGTGTTAATGGTTTTCTTCTTAGTTATGTGGTTAATGGCCGTTGTCGAACCGGAAGATCGTCAGGCGTTTGTCGATGGTATTGGTGGGATACAGCCGAAATCCTCGGAAATACAACCTGATGAAAAAGTGACGCCTCAAGAAGAATTGATTGAACTCGATTTAAAGCCACCAGTTTCTAAAGCAGAGATTGAAGAGGCTATGAAGGATGTGAATCCGAAAGACATCAATATAGAAGAGACAGATGAATTTACCCGTATTACTCTTAAATCGGATAGTTTTTTCGAAAGTGGCCGTGCGACCATCAGTGACAAAACACGTGAGCAGATCGAGCTGTTAGGTGAGACGATAGCAGGACGAGATCAAGATATGGTGATTGCGGGTTATACCGATGATAGGCCCATTAATAACTTTCAATTCCCTTCCAACTGGGAGTTATCAGCGGCGAGAGCGGCTACTGTTGCTCGAACTTTTATTTATATGGGTGTGGATAAAAACTTAGTGCGGATTCAAGGCAATGCGGATAATGTAGAAGTGGCATCCAATAAAACCGCTTACGGCCGCTCCCTGAATCGACGTGTGATTATCACCATTAATAAAAAGCCTCCAAAGAGCCCTTAAATAAGAGCCTTTTTTTATAGCTTGCCGCACTGTTTGCATGCAGGGTCTTTTTTAAGGTTAAGGGTCCGTATCATCATCGTGTAGGCATCCATAATCATCAGTTTTCCCGTCAAGGTCGGTAAATCAAGCAGCGCTTTTACCGCCTCAATCGCTTGCATGCTTCCGACCATCCCCACCACCGGCGACAAAATACCGCTTTGACTACAAGTTAATTCCTGACCGTTATTTTCGGGATACAAACATTGATAACAGGGACTGTTTTCTTGCCTAAAATCATAAGTGCTCAATTGACCTTCCCAGCGAATTGCCGCGCCAGAAACTAAGGGTTTTTTGGTTTTGAAACAAGCCTGGTTGAGTGCAAACCGAGCATCGAAATTATCCGTGCAATCCAAGACCACATCCGCAGTTTGGACCAATTCTAAAACATCAGATGCTTTTAATTTACGAGACAGCGTATCAATCTTGATATGGTGGTTTAAAGCCTTTAAATTGGACTGTGCAGAAGCAACTTTAGCTTGACCAATATTCGCTTCACGGTGAACGATTTGGCGCTGAAGGTTAGAGTCATCCACATCATCAAAGTCCACCAAGGTTAAATGCCCAACTCCTGCCGCGGCCAGATAGAGTGAAACAGGAGAGCCGAGTCCACCTAGGCCAAAAATTACGGCATGCGATTGTGCCAATTTAAGCTGGCCTGTGTAATCGATTTCCGGCAGTAATATCTGCCGGCTATAACGAGAAAGTTCAGCATCATTTAATTCGGTTTTAGTCGTATCAGTCATGGGCTTTTATCTTCTAAAGGGTTTTATATTATGCAGAGTTTACCGTTTTTGTCCAAGGGTGATACGAGGGTTGCCACCCAAGTCTTTAACGCCTCTGATATTGCTGTAGTGATGTGACTTGAATAGTGCTGCCACTGATTTGGCTTGATGATAACCGTGCTCGATCAATAGCCAGCCATTCGGGTTTAAAAACGACCAGGCCTGGTCCGTTATTTTTCGGATATCGTCTAATCCATCCTGGCCTGAGGTTAACGCAGTAATCGGTTCAAATCGAACATCGCCTTGAAATAAGTGAGGATCGGCATCTTCAATGTAAGGCGGATTGGAGACGATGCAATCAAACGATTGTGTTGCTTGAATGGCTGAAAACCAATCACTCTGTAAAAATTTAATGTCTAGTTGCAGGTTTAAGGCATTCTCTGAAGCGACTTGTAACGCTTTCTGGCTAAAATCTACTGCGGTGACCATACAAAGTGGGCATTCACTTTTTAACGCGAGGGCAATCGCACCACTGCCTGTGCCTAAATCTAAGATTGACCAGGCCTGGTCGGTTTTAATTTCAGGTTTAGAGTCAGAGGTGCTTGGAGAGTCTTGAGTCTGCTGGTGGAGCTCTAAGGCTGCTTCCACAAGTGTTTCACTGTCAGGGCGGGGAATCAAGGTATCGACCGTTACTCTCAGGTTGAGTCCCCAGAATTCACGTTCACCGAGAATGTGGGCAATCGGCTTGCCTTGCAGTCTTTGCTGCAGCACTTCGTCAAACGCGAGTTGTTGCTGACAATCAAGTAATTTGTCCGACCAAGTGAATAGGTAAGTTCTCGAGACGTGTAAACTATGAGCCAGTAGTAGTTCGGCATCCAGTCGATAGGAATCGACCAGGCCTGCTTGAATCAATTGTTGATTTGCAGCCCTAAGACAGTTTTCGATCGTAGAAGAGTCATTCACAATATAAAATGAATTAGTCGCTAGAGCTTAAGGATGCCAGCATCTCTGCTTGGTGCTCGGCGAGTAGAGGACTGATAATTTGATCCAATCCACCGTTCATGACTTCATCTAGTTTATAGAGTGTCAGGTTAATACGGTGGTCTGTCACACGTCCTTGAGGATAGTTGTAGGTGCGGATTCGGGCAGAACGATCTCCAGTGCCGACGAGGCTTTTGCGCTCTTCTGAAATGGCATCATCATGAACTTGCTGTCTTGCATCCATGATTCGGGCCGCGAGCAATGACATCGCACGAGCACGGTTTTTATGTTGCGAACGTTCATCCTGACATTCGACAACGGTGCCAGTCGGGATGTGAGTAATACGAATGGCTGAATCGGTTTTGTTGACATGCTGTCCACCCGCACCCGAGGCGCGGAAGGTATCCACTTTAAGGTCTGCAGGATTCAGTTCAATTTGCTCAATATCAGCCGCCTCTGCCATGATGACCACGGTTGCTGCGGAGGTATGAACACGGCCTTGGGTTTCTGTTGCAGGCACTCGTTGGACACGATGTGCGCCAGATTCAAACTTAAGTTTTGAGTAAGCGCCATCGCCGATGATGCGGGCGATAATCTCTTTGTAACCACCGTGTTCACCAATATTGGTGTTGATAATTTCCACCTGCCAACCTTCTTTTTCAGCAAAACGACTGTACATTTTAAATAGGTCGCCGGAAAAAATTGCCGCTTCATCGCCGCCAGTTCCTGCTCGAATTTCTAAGAAAATATTCGAATCATCATTGGGGTCCGTTGGCAATAACATGGTCTGTAAAGACAGCTCAAGTTCGCTGACTTGAACTTTTAAATCAGGGAGTTCTTCTTGAGCCATCTCTTTTAGTTCAGCATCGCCAGAGTTGATCATATCCATCGCTTCATCTAGGTCATCTTGTGCACTCATGAAGCTGTTAAAGGTTTCTACAATAGGTTCTAATTTTGAGTACTCTTTGCTTAGGGCAATAAATTTATTCTGGTCATTCATGGTTTCAGGCGAACAGATTAAAGCATTGACTTCATCAAGGCGTTCAACCAAGGTTTCTAATTTACTACGTATAGAAGCTTTCACAGGGGGTCTCAATTATTTATGTTTAGAACGTTTAAATGTCTAAACGTTCGGATGATGTGCTTTTTGATCGCAAATTAAAAGGGTTTCAGCGCACTCGATAAGTGTCTTATTGCCTTCAATACCGGCATGGTTTAATTGTGATGTTGGAGTATGAATTAATTTATTGGTTAACTGGTTTGCCAGACGTTTAATGATCTCTTCTGGCTCGCAACCTTGTTCTAACTGGTGAAGTGCATGGTTTAACGACTCTTCTTTCTGGCGCATCGCTTGTTGGCGATAGACTTGAATAATCGGTTTAACCTGTTGGATTGCGTGCAGCTTGACCATGAAATTATGCGCCTGCAGCTTAATAATTTCTTCCGCTTCAATCGCAGCCGCTTGTCTGGATTGTTTATTGACCTCAATAATCTCTTTTAAATCATCAACGGTGTACAGGTATACATTGTCGAGCTCATTAATGCTGGCTTCAATGTCTCGCGGTACTGCAATATCAATCATAAAAATCGGGCGATTCTTACGTTTTTTAAGAGCGGATATGACCTGAGCTTGTTTTAGAATGGCATGCGGGCTTCCTGTCGAGCCGATTATAATATCGGCTTCATGCAGGTGATTATCAATCTCATCTAACTCAATGGCATAACCACCCAGGCTTTCCGCTAATGTATGCGCTTTTTCCAATGTTCGGTTGGCGATAATGATGTTGCCAATATTGGCTTCTTTTAAGTGTCTTGAAACCAATTCTATGGTTTCTCCAGCGCCCAGTAACAACGCAGTCTTTGTTGATAAGTCACCGAAAAATTGTTTGGACAAAGAAACGGCCGAAAAAGCCACTGAAACAGGGCTTGAACCGATGGAGGTGTCGGTTCGAACTTGTTTAACGGTTCTAAAAATATGCTGAAACAAGTTTTCTAAAGTTTGATGAATACTGTCGGCTTTATGCGCCGAATTATAGGCATCTTTAATCTGGCCAAATATTTGTGGTTCGCCTAGCACGAGGGAGTTTAGACCACTGGAAACACGCATAATATGCTTAACAGCTTCCAAGTCGTGATGAATATAAAGATAAGGGGTTAACACCTCGGCCTCTAGTTCAAAAAATTGATGTAACCAGTTTTGTATCTCGCGCTCGGCTGTTGTGTTTTTCATTATGCCGTAGATTTCAGTGCGGTTGCAGGTCGATAAGATAATGCACTCTGAAATCAGATCTTGAGCTTTAAGTTCAGATAACGCCTGCTGTAAGGACTCCGGCGCAAATGAAACTGTTTCACGAATGTCGACGGGCGCCGTTTCGTGATTAACACCCAGTGTAATAAGTTTCATATATATAGAGGCTTTACCATTGTTCAGAAAGTAACAGAAATCAATTCTGCTAAACTAAAAGCGATAATTTTGCTCAATTATGAGACGAATTGCAAGTTTTCTATGCAATGACCTTAGGTTAGGTATGGACTATTGAACGAGAGATTAAGGCACAAATCAATTTGAAATGAAGGGGTTGCATTACACTCCAAATATTCTAGAGTAAGCGCTAAAGAAGTAATAATATTACACAATCACTTTATCTTTATCATAAATTACCTACAATGAGTGAGTTGAGTTGGGAATTTTTTACTGTAAACAAGCTCTATGCTATGCTTTGTGCCAAGATCTCAACCGTTTAAGTCGTGGTTTATAGAGTTTAAACCGGCCAGTCACTCATTATCAAGAGAGTCAAATTTTGACATTAAAATATTCAAGTAATCGCACTCGTATTTTTCAGGGTATGCAATTTGCGCTATTCAGCAGTCTTGTGTTGCTGTCAGGTTGTAGTGCGGGCTTTCTGACATCAAGTGACTCTAATGTGTCGGGTGTCGCGCTACCTGCATCGGTGACTGTAGAAGCGCCTGACGATGTTTTGTCGAAGACACCTGAACGCTCTGCTCATGTTGATGCTAATACCATGTTTCAGATATTAGCGGCAGAAATGATGGTGCAAAAAGGTCAGCCTGCACAAGCTTTCGATCTGATTTATGAAGTGGCGCTGCATACGCGAGATGCGGAGTTGGCAGAAAGAGCGTTTGAGCTGTCAATAACAACCTATGATGCGAAAAAAATTGAAGCGGCCACCATATTATGGCGTGAAATCTCTCCACAAGCGCCCATTGCATGGCGTGCTTCATTTTTGATATCGCTGAGTCAAGGCTCGGTAGATTTAGCATTAAAGCAGTGGCATCGCTATCACAGCCTTTCAGAAGAAGGTTTGGATAAGGATCTGTTGTTAACGGCACAGCGGGTATCGACCTCTGTTCGATCTGATCAAAGTGTTGTCTTTATGCAGTCTCTTACGAAAGACTTTCCTGACTCATGGGCCGCTTATTTTTCATTGGGTTATGTCGCCCAGGTTCACGGTCAACTTGATGTCGCCTTGACGGCGCTTGAAAAAGCTAAGACTCTGCAAACTACAGCGTCTGAACCGCAGATAAATAGACAATTAGTGAAGCTGTATTTACAGTTAGACTCACCCCAAAAAGGGATTGATGCACTTAAGCCTTATTTGAAAAAATATCCAGAAGATTGGGCCGTTCAAGAAGGTGTCGCCCGATTAGAAGTGCAAGCCAAACATTATGACGCCGCTGAAGCTCGTTACGAAAAAATTCTAAAATCTGTACCCGATGCTTATACCTCTAGATTGTCGTTGGCTCTTTTGCAGATTGAACGTAAATCTTATGCCCAAGCCGAAGTGAATTTAGATCAAGTCATGCTTATAAAAGGCTATACGAATGTAGCGAATTATTATTTGGGTTTATTACATCAGGAACAAAATAATCATGAAAAAGCGTTGCATCATTTTGCCAGTGTGATGTCAGGTAATTATCATTTGGATGCCCAGCTACACCGCGCTGAGATTTATTTTTCAATGAATGACATGGCGAAAGCCATTAAAGTATTAGATCTGATTGACGTTGACAGCCCCGAGGATAAAATTAAAGTATATCGAGCAAAGGGGGTTTTCTATAGCTATGAAAATGAATATACAAAAGCCATTGAGCAATATAATAAAGTGTTAGCAATCGATTCGGATCATATCGAAGTGTTGATGGCTCAAGCATTATTATTCTATAAGCTAGAGCAGTTTAGTGCGTATGAACGTAATCTAAAACACGTTATAGAGTTAGCCCCGAATGAGGTCGATGCGCTCAATGCCTTGGGCTATTTTTATGTGGAACAAAACAGTCATTACGAGGCTGCAGAAAGTTTACTGAAAAAAGCCTATCGTTTGGCGCCCAAAAATTATTATGTATTAGACAGTTTGGGGTGGTTCTATTTCCAAAAGAAAAATTATACTTTAGCGGAAGAATATTTACAGAAAGCTTTGGCTATTAAGGTAGATGATGAAGTTTTAATTCATTTGATTTCGACCTATTGGAAGCAAGGCAATGATGAAAAAGCGCGCGCATTATGGCTGCGTCACCATAATAAATTTTTGCAAAATAAGCGCTTACAGGGTTTAATCCATGAACTCGAAAAGTTGTAAAAAAATAGTTTGGTTACGAAGTTAAAACTTTTTTGATAAAGTTTTAACTTTTCCCTTGAACTTAGAATGAATACATGGATAATACGCACCTGTCATTAACGACAACGATATTTTAGGGCTGTAGCCAAGCGGTAAGGCATCTGGTTTTGATCCAGTGTACCGCAGGTTCGAATCCTGCCAGCCCTGCCAATATCCTATCCTAATTCCCCAAATCATTTTTACCCCGAACAGGAGCGCCTGTAATGGCCAATAAAAATGTCATGATTTTTGCGGGAAACGCAAATGTCAATCTCGCAGAAAAAATCTCACAATATCTAGATATACCCTTAGGAAATGCCGATGTCGGTCGTTTTAGTGACGGCGAAATCATGGTTGAGATTAAAGAGTCTGTGCGTGGTCAAGATGTCTATGTTTTACAACCAACTTGTACGCCAGAGCCCGCTGTCAACCTAATGGAAATGTTAGTGATGATTGATGCGCTTAAACGTGCATCAGCAGCCCGTATTACGGCCGTTATTCCTTACTATGGTTTTGCTCGTCAAGATCGTCGTCCACACTCAGCACGTGTGCCTATTACAGCCCGTTTAACAGCGGACATGATTAGTGCCGCTGGCGCACACCAAGTTGTAACCGTTGATTTGCATTCAGACCAAATTCAAGGTTTCTTTGATATTCCAGTAGATAATTTATATGCTTCACCTCTATTGGTTGAAGATATGCAAAAGAACTGTGATTTAAAGAATGTCATGATTGTTTCTCCAGACATGGGTGGGGTGGTTCGAGCTCGTGCGGTGGCCAAGGCTGTAAACGCCGAGATGGCGATTATCGATAAACGTCGTCCGAAAGCCAATGTTTCAGAAGTGATGAATATTATTGGTGATATAGAAGGCCGTGACTGCATTATCGTGGATGACATGGTTGATACAGCGGGCACTTTATGTAAAGCGGCGAGTGCCTTAATGGAGCGCGGTGCTAAAAGTGTTTCGGCTTATGTCGTGCATGCCGTGTTATCGGGTCCTGCGCTGGATAACATTGAAAGTTCAGTCTTAAAAGAGTTGGTTGTGACGGATTCAATTCCGCATACCGCTGCTGTGATGGCAAGCAAAAAAATTCGTACAGTTACGATTGCTGAAATATTAGGTGAAACGATTCGTCGTATTAACCAAGATGAATCAGTAACCTCTTTAATGAAACACTAGGCTTTGAAAGAAGTTTTGAGTTGAAAAACGCCCTTGTTGGGCGTTTTTTATGTCCCGTGTCTTTGCCTAGAAGTTGTTGATTGTTTTAATGAATATCATAAAAAACAGTGGCATAAAATATTTATTTCAGTATAATCCCCGCTTCCCTTACGGTTGGTCGCAAACGGTAAGAAATTAAAATTTAGATAGTTTCATTAAAAATGAGTTTGATGGTTTTGCCCATCAACACAGAAAACTATCGTTATTGGAGAAAGAAACATGAGCCATATTTGGACAGCAGAAATCCGTACTGATGAAGGGAAAGGTGCGAGCCGCCGCCTTCGTCATGCGAATAAAGTACCCGCCGTAATTTACGGTGCAGGAAAAGATGCAGTATCTGTCTCTTTGACAGCGAACGCTGTAAAGCGCGCATTAGAAAATCCAGCAATGTTTAACACCGTATTAACCCTTGAAGTTGAAGGTGGTGAAACTGAAACTTGTGTTATTAAAGATATGCAACGTCACCCAGCAACGGGTGCCGCATTTCACATTGATTTCCAACGTGCGGCAGACAATATCCTTGTTAAGAAAGTACCTCTTACTTTTGTCGGCAATTCACGCGCTCCTGGTGTTAAAGCAGGTGGCTTGATGTCATTCCTACAGTCATCTGTAGAAGTGAGTTGCGTTGCTAAAAACTTACCTACAACGATTAACGTTGATGTTTCTACGATGGAAGAAGGCACTAGCATGCGTCTATCTGAAATCGTATTGCCTGAAGGCGTTAGTCTTACAGCACTTTCGCATGGTAGCTCTGATTATGATCAATCGATTGTAAACATTGGTAAAGCTAAGCGTAGTAAGTAATAATTCGTTATTTATAACTTATTATTTTAAGTAATCGAGAGCCGGCTTATGTCATCTGTTCAACTTATTGTTGGTCTGGGAAATCCAGGCGAAAAATATGAACAGACACGACATAACGCCGGTTTTTGGTTTGTGGACGAAGTAGCGCGCCAATATGGGGTTGTATTTCGTCCAGAGACCAAATTTCAAGGTCATGTCGCTCGGGTGCAGTCCAATGGAATGGATTTCTGGTTATTAAAACCAGCCACTTTTATGAATCGCAGTGGGCAGTCTATTCAGGCGATCGCTCAGTTTTATAAAATCTCGGTAGAATCCATTTTAGTGGCTCATGATGAGTTGGATTTAGAGCCTGGTGTTGCCAAATTAAAAATAGGTGGTGGGCACGGCGGGCATAATGGCCTGCGTGATACCATTGCGGCCATGGGTAATGCCTTTATCCGCTTACGATTGGGGGTAGGTCATCCCGGGCATCGAGATCAGGTGGTGGATTATGTCCTCAAAGCGCCTTCAAAACCCGATTTTCAATTGATTGAAGATGCCAGTTACCAAGCCAGCAAGGTCATTCCAGAATTAGTATTGGGTGATCTTCAAAAAGCCATGCACATCCTGCATACCAAATAATAAACAAGCTTAATCTAAGCCTTTAGCCTTATTTTCATTAGGAGAGAACTCAATGGCAATTAAATGTGGAATCGTTGGATTACCAAATGTTGGAAAATCAACGCTATTTAATGCATTAACCAATGCAGGAATTGAATCTGCTAACTACCCGTTCTGTACTATTGAACCGAATGTCGGTGTTGTGGCAGTTCCTGATGACCGTGAAGCGGCTTTGGCAGCAATCGTCATACCAGAACGAGTCATGTCTGCAACGGTAGATTTTATGGATATCGCGGGTTTGGTAGAGGGTGCTTCTAAAGGTGAGGGCCTAGGTAATAAATTCCTAGCGAATATACGTGAAACGGATGCGATCGTTCAAGTGGTTCGTTGTTTTGAAAATGATGATATTGTGCATGTTGCCGGTAAAGTAGATCCTATAAACGATATTGAAATCATCAATATGGAACTTGCATTAGCCGATATGGAATCCATCGACAAAGCGATTGCTAAAGTTAAGCGTATTGCTAACAGTGGTGACAAAGCTGCGGCAGCACGTTACGCTCTACTGGAAAAGGTATCAGAAAAGATTCAAGACGGCACGTTGATCCGTCTCATGGGATTGACGGAAGAGGAGTTGTTGGAGCTTCAAGACTTACATCTGTTGACCGTTAAGCCGATGATGTATATTGCTAACGTTAATGAAGATGGCTTTGAAAATAATTCTCTGTTAGATGCCGTCACTGAACTAGCCACTAAACAAAACGCGATTGTCGTTGCGGTTTGTGCGGCACTTGAAGAAGAAATTGCTGAATTGGATGATGAAGACAAAGCGGATTTCTTAGAAGGGATGGGGCAAGATGAACCGGGTTTAAATCGTGTCATTCGCGCGGCCTACGAGTTACTCGGGTTGCAAACCTATTTTACGGCCGGTGTTAAAGAAGTACGCTCTTGGACGGTTAAGAAGGGCGCGACAGCACCTCAGGCCGCTGGCGTGATTCACTCTGACTTTGAAAAAGGTTTTATCCGTGCAGAGGTTACGGCCTATGAAGACTTTATTCAATTTAAAGGCGATGCCGGTTCCAAGACGGCCGGTAAGCAGCGTTTAGAAGGCAAAGAATATATTGTTAAAGACGGGGATGTCATGCATTTTCGCTTCAACGTCTAAATTTCACTCTTCTAGGTTTCTTGGCTTGCTCCAATACGGCGTTTAAAAAATGATCACTTACATTTGTAAGCTCACATTTATTACCTTGTATTGAAACAATCCAAGAACCCAATAAGAATCAAATTACACTCTTTTTATGTAAATTGATTTCTTAGTTTAATATTTAAAGTTACCAGGCTTGGTCAATTGTAAAAAAAATCAAATAGTGATGCTATTTGGTTGACATATTTCTATCAGGTTCTATAATACGCGCACATTTGGCTACATAGCTCAGCTGGTTAGAGCACATCACTCATAATGATGGGGTCCCAGGTTCAAATCCCGGTGTAGCCACCATATTTTAAAAGCCCGCATTTACGTCTGTAAATGTGGGCTTTTTCGTTTCAACCATTATTGCCTTCATTCATCTATTTTATTCGATATCCTCTTTGCTTAAGTCTTAATAATCAGAGTTAGTGCTGTGCTGATAATATTGTTTCGTTTAGAATGTATAAGTGTCTTTAAATGAGCTCTCTTTACTCAGCTGTATCGTGTTGTAATGTTCTCATTCTTTTTGACTATTTCTGATGATTGATTGGTCCCGTAATGTCGTTTACAAAAAATGTATCAGTTCTTGTGGTTTTATTCATGCTCACCAGTTGCGGAGGTGGTGGTTCTTCTTCGTCTGTGAATAATGCGGCACCGGTCGCTGCCGATGATCGGTTTACATTGGATTCCTACGCCGCTTTTGAAGGGGACTTAGGTGCTAACGACACAATTAGTGTTGATGGAGGAAATGTCTGGGCATTGGCCACTGATCCTGCTCAAGGGCGTGTTGTCGTCAACAGTAATGGCCGTTTTACCTATTATCCGGCCCAAGGATTTGTGGGGAGTGTAACT
>Ga0307486_1000961_pt1 | contig 23869 bp, 19 predicted proteins | sample CBIW02metaG_FD_203663 | JGI IMG/M metagenome (GOLD analysis project Ga0307486, IMG submission 203663) | Sea-ice brine microbial communities from Beaufort Sea near Barrow, Alaska, United States - CBIW 0.2 | ecosystem: Environmental > Aquatic > Marine > Coastal | place: USA: Alaska | collected...
TGATCGTGAAGACGTCTTCAACCGGCATCAAGAACGGCTTGTCCTTGTCGCGGATGGGGTCAGGAACGCTCTCGTCGACAGCATCCATGAGGTCCAGAATTGACTGAACCCACTTCTCGTCGCCCTCAAGAGCCTTGAGGCCCGATACCTGGACAACAGGAACGTTGTCGCCATCGAAGCCCTGGCTTGAGAGGAGTTCGCGAACCTCGAGCTCAACGAGCTCAAGGATCTCTTCGTCGTCAACCATGTCGGACTTGTTGAGTGCTACGAGCAGGTAAGGAACACCAACCTGCTTCGCGAGCAACACGTGCTCGCGAGTCTGAGCCATCGGGCCGTCGGTCGCTGCAACCACGAGGATTGCACCGTCCATCTGAGCTGCACCGGTGATCATGTTCTTGATGTAGTCAGCGTGGCCCGGGGCGTCTACGTGTGCGTAGTGGCGCTTCGGGGTCTCGTACTCAACGTGCGAGATGTTAATCGTGATGCCGCGCTGACGCTCTTCCGGAGCCGAGTCAATCGACGAGAAGTCACGCTGCACGTTGGTCGCCGAGGGGTACTTGTCTGCAAGTACCTTCGAGATCGCTGCGGTGAGTGTGGTCTTTCCGTGGTCAACGTGACCGATGGTTCCGATGTTTACGTGCGGCTTGGTCCGCTCGAACTTGGCCTTAGCCATTGCGGGTCCTCCTCAGGACTCGGTTGCTCCGCACCCGACGACTTTTCACTGCCGAATGTTTCGCAAGTTGGTGTGTATCTATGTTAGTTGCGCGCTGGTAGTGCGGCGATTACTCGCCCTTGTTCTTTTGAATAATCTCGTCAGCTACCGCACGGGGCACCTCAGAGTAGCTGTCGAACGTCATCGAGTACACCGCGCGACCCGAGGTCTTCGACCTCAAGTCACCGACATAGCCGAACATTTCCGACAGCGGTACGTGGGCGCGAATGACCTTTACGCCGGTCGCGTCCTCCATGGACTGGATCTGTCCGCGGCGACTGTTTAGGTCACCGATGACATCTCCCATGTACTCCTCGGGAGTACGAACCTCGACCGCCATGAGCGGCTCGAGGAGAGCTGGGTCTGCCATACGTGCAGCCTCTTTGAATGCCATTGTTCCCGCGATCTTGAACGCCATTTCTGACGAGTCAACATCGTGAGCGGCACCATCGAGAATGATTCCCTTGACGCCAACCATGGGGAAGCCTGCGAGCACTCCGACACCCATCGACGCCTGGAAACCCTGGTCAATCGAGCCGATGAATTCGCGAGGAATACGTCCGCCGGTGACCTTGTTCACGAATTCGTAAATCGTGTCGCCGACAACTTCCATCGGCTCAAGCGAAATCTGAATCTTGGCGAACTGGCCCGATCCACCCGTCTGCTTCTTGTGGGTGTAGTCGTGCTTGGGCACAATGCGACGGATCGTTTCGCGGTACGCAACCTGCGGCTTACCAACGTTGGCTTCAACGTTGAATTCGCGCTTCATGCGGTCTACGAGGATGTCGAGGTGAAGTTCACCCATTCCCTTGATAACCGTCTGGCCAGTTTCCTGGTTCTGTTCGGTACGGAACGTGGGGTCTTCTTCGGCGAGCTTCTGGATGGCGATACCAAGTTTTTCTTGGTCGGCCTTCGTCTTCGGCTCGATCGCTACCTCGATCACGGGCTCAGGGAACGTCATCGACTCGAGAACGACCTGGTTGTTCAGATCGCACAGCGTGTCACCAGTCGTGGTGTCCTTGAGGCCAATTACGGCGTAGATGTGTCCAGCGGTAACGCTATCGACAGGCATTTCCTTGTTAGCAGCCATCTGGAAGATCTTGCCGATGCGCTCCTTCTTGCCCTTGGTGGAGTTAGCTACGGCCCCACCGGAATCGAGCCGGCCGGAGTACACGCGAATGTACGTGAGGCGACCAAAGAAGGGGTGCACTGCAACCTTGAAGGCGAGAGCCGAGAACGGCTCCGAGGCATCAGGCTTGCGGATGATGATCTTCTCTTCATCGCGGGGGTCCTTTGCTTCCATGGGAGGCACATCAACCGGCGACGGAAGGTAGTCAATAACAGCGTCAAGCATCGGCTGAACGCCGCGGTTCTTGAATGCAGAACCACAGAGAACCGGGTAGATCTCGCTGTTGACCGTCAGCTTGCGAATCGCAGCCTTGATCTCAGGAACCGTGATCTCTTCGCCGGCGAAGTAACGCTCCATGATGGCGTCATCAGTCTCGGCAACAACCTCGAGCAGAGCGGTGCGGTATTCCGCAGCCTTCTCCTTGAGGTCTTCTGGGATCTCTTCGATGGCGTACTTGGAGCCCATCTCGACGTCACCCTTGGAGTCTCCACGCCACGTCAGTGCGCGCATTTCGACGAGGTCAACAACGCCCTCAAAACCGGACTCGAATCCGATCGGGAGCTGAATAACCAACGGGCGTGCGCCCAAGCGGCTGACGATCGTGTCGACGGTGTAGTAGAAATCTGCACCCATCTTGTCCATCTTGTTGACGAAGCAGATGCGGGGAACGTTGTACTTGTCGGCCTGGCGCCAGACAGTCTCTGACTGCGGCTCCACACCCTCTTTACCGTCGAAGACAGCAACGGCACCGTCGAGTACGCGGAGCGAGCGCTCCACCTCAACCGTGAAGTCAACGTGGCCGGGGGTGTCAATGATGTTGATCTGGTTCTTGTCCCAGAAACAGGTAACAGCAGCAGACGTGATCGTGATGCCACGCTCTTGCTCCTGCTCCATCCAGTCAGTGGTCGACGCGCCGTCGTGAGTTTCACCGATCTTGTGGTTCACACCCGTGTAGAACAGGATGCGCTCAGTCGTGGTGGTCTTGCCAGCATCGATGTGAGCCATGATGCCAATGTTGCGGACCTTTTTTAGGTCCGTGAGCACGTCCTGTGCCACAGGTTCCTCCGAAGTTTGTTGGTAAAGAACGAAACTCAGCAATGAGGCGAGTCAGAGAATCCCTGACCCGCCTCACAACGAGTAGCTACTACCAGCGGTAGTGAGCGAATGCCTTGTTGGACTCGGCCATCTTGTGGGTGTCTTCACGACGCTTTACAGCGGCGCCAAGTCCATTCGATGCGTCCAAAATTTCATTAGTGAGACGCTCAGTCATCGTCTTTTCACGACGACCCTTTGCGTAGCTCGTGAGCCAACGCAATGCAAGAGTGTTTGCACGGTGCGACTTGACCTCAACAGGAACCTGGTAGGTCGAGCCACCGACACGACGCGACTTGACCTCAAGGGTCGGACGCACGTTGTCGAGTGCCTTCTTGAGCGTGACGACGGCGTCTTGGCCGGTCTTCTCGGTTACGCCTGCGAGTGCGCCGTAAACGATGCGCTCGGCGAGGCCCTTCTTGCCATCAAGAAGGATCTTGTTGACAAGCTGGCTGACAATGGGTGCGCCGTAAACCGGATCCGCGACTACGGGACGCTTTGGTGCTGGTCCTTTACGAGGCATTACTTCTTATCCTTCTTTGCGCCGTAGAGGCTACGAGCCTGCTTACGGTTCTTAACGGCCTGGGTGTCGAGCGCTCCGCGAACGATCTTGTAGCGAACACCGGGGAGGTCCTTTACACGACCACCGCGGATGAGCACCATCGAGTGCTCTTGAAGGTTGTGACCTTCTCCGGGAATGTACGCGGTGACCTCGGTGCCGTTGGAAAGCTTGACACGAGCAACCTTGCGGAGAGCCGAGTTCGGCTTCTTCGGGGTTGTTGTGTAGACACGCGTGCAAACGCCGCGCTGCTGCGGGTTGGACTTAAGGGCGGGCGCCTTGGTCTTGACGACCTTCGGCGAGCGTCCCTTACGCACCAACTGCTGAATGGTGGGCACTAAATAACTCCTTGTTTTTACTGCACGGTGACAGCGTCATGATGGTTAGCATTCATCTAGACCCACGCACCACCAGAATTTTTCGGATGGATTGCGGATATGCCGTGGGGGCCAACCGGAAGGTTGAACCCAATGGTGTGGAGTTGCTCGCACTCAAACCCCCGCAAACGCGGCGAGCCTCGAGAGGCATGGTTCAAGCGCACGGCAAAGCGCACACCTCAGAAATAATAGCCCCCGGACCGGCCGGGGTCAAATGGTCACAGCCCGCACGCAGCAAGCAAATTCGGCTTGCGCGCACGTGACTGCTGTTGGGGCGTGGTTAGTACTGAGTAGCATTTCTTTCGGCGAGCTCAGCTTCCCACTGGGCACGTGAATCGCGGTTGCGCTCCGTGACCTTGCGGCCGCGCTTAGCGACAAGCGCGCCAGTCCATAGCGAGACCTCGCGAGCGACAAGTCCAGCGGCAATCACCCGGGGATCAATGAGGGCCACGGCAAGCAACAGCTGTGCCTCCTCTGGAGTGTTCTGCACGATGCCGTTGGTGAGCAACAGCACACCGACAGTACCGAAATAGACGACTAGGCCGACGACGATGCTTCCAATGACGTGTGCCGCCCAACCAGCGCGATTGACAATCATTGCGATGACAATCGCCCCAAGAAGGAAGAACGCAATGGGCACATAAAATGTGGGCTGCTGCACGAAGTCGATACCGACCCGGCCAGACTGCAGCGTGTTCACGATAATGACCGCGATAGCAAAAACAATCGCAAAAACAAGTGTCGCCGCCAGCGCTATGAAGACGCCAAAGCCACGGTTGCCGGCAACCGTGGGAGGAGTGGGGGCGGTCACGTAGACCACGCGAGGCTCACCGGACGCCGTTGTGCCTGTCGTTACAGTTGTCGCGGGCTCCGCCTCGGCAACAATCTCAGGCTCATACGCATCCGTGGGCTCTGAAACCGGTTCGGCCTCAGCCTCTACCGTCGCGTCGTCGTAAACGCTGTCGGTGGTGGATGTCGATGCCTCGGGCTCGGGGTCGACGAGCGGCGTTGCCGCAGCGGTTGAACCGTCATCGGTGACTGTTTCGTCAACGACTACGGCATCCTCAATGTTGTCGTGCTCTTTATCGGAAGAACCACGCTCTACAGATGGATCGGTCATGACTGTTGCCTCCTCGTGCCAGCGACTGATGAGTTTAGTCTACTGAGCCTTAACTCAAAAATGAGAAGAACGCCACGACAGAGTGCGCCGTGGCGTTCTTCGCCAGTTTAGGTTAGCTAGTTGAGGATTGTGCGGCTGCCCCAACTCACTATGGTGCCGGTTATTCCTCTGGCGGCGCCTCAGCGTCAACTACCTCCGGTGGCGTTACGCTCGGCGGTGGTGACGATGGGTCGACCAGCACGTACACCAGTCCTGAAATGTCGCCGGTGTAGCCACCCTGATCTTCGCCGTCCGCACCTCCATCTTTGTCTTGCGCGACGGTAAGATTAGTGACGAGAAACAAACGCGTACCGAACTGCAGGTCACTGAGGAATTCGATAACTTGCGCACGAGTTCCGCTGACTGACAGGTTGATGGGAATCGCAATAAAGTTCTCGGCGGTCACGAGCGGATTCGTCGTCCCCGAGCCAGGCGCTGCGATGTATGCCTGCCCATCCCCAGCCCCGAAACTCGTCAGTACGACACCACTCGACGCCTCTAGCTGGTGAAGCTCACCTAGGAAGCTCGACAACTCGCCGCCAGGAGGAAGTAGCGCTTGAGCGCCTGTCAACTCAAGCTTGAGCGCGCTAAGATCTTCGAACTCCTTCTCGAGTTGGGCCAACTTGACCTCGTGTAGTCGGTTCTGCACCTCAACTGATGCTCGCTGCTCGACCGCAGTGTTCATCTCTTCAAGCTTCGGCGCTACCCCGATAAACCATCCGAGCGCAAAAATAGCAACACCGACCACGCCGGCAATGATCATCCAGAGTCTATTATTCATGATCACTCATCCCCACTACTGCTGGCATCCGCAGACGAGTCAGCGTCGTTCGACGCCGCTTCTGCCGCGGCTTCTGCGTCGGCCTTCGCCTGATCCCGCTCGGCGCGGGCTTCCTCGTCAAAACGAAGCAGCAACGCGTCTGCGTTGATGTGCATCGTGATCGTCACTTCATAGAGTGCGGCTTGCGAGTTCAACGTGACTGAGCCCGGTGTCGCATCTACATAGCCGGTAAGCTTCGCCAGGGCCTCGAGCCACTTTTCAACGTCTGGCAGCGACGTGCTAGTAGCGGTGAATCGGAGTTCGCCGATCCGGTCGCCCTGAAGGGGAACTAAAGGCTGAACAAAGTCGAGTATGGGCGTCGCGGTATCAGCAGCCACATTCGTGACTAGCGTGCCGCTGGGAAGACTTTTCTGAATGCTGACCAAATAGGCCTTCCAGTCGATCTCCGTCGACGTTCCAACCTGCTGTGCGGCGTTCGCGGCCGCAAGCATGCTGTTAACTCGCTGCACTTCGAAATACTTGGATTGCTCCTGCACTAGCTGGTCTGTCCTGACGTTTGCCGCGTCGAGCTTTGCTTGCTCAACCAACGCGAGCACAGACGCGCCCGCGAACCCGGCAACCACCAGAAATACTGACAGCACTACAAGCGCGCTCGCGCTGCGCCGCATGGCACGACCGCGCGCCGCGAGACCTACCTCTGGGGGAAGCAGGTTTGCTCGGGCAGGGCCGCCGACTATTAGTCGCCCGCTGCTTTGTGTTTTACGACTCATGCTGCTGCACCTCCCAACGCAAGTCCCAGCGCCACGTTGAGGCCCGCCTGAGACTGGGCTCCCTTCGCCGCATCCTTGGCAACCTCAATATTTCCAAACGTATCGCCGAGCACAACGGGAATCCTCGTCATCTCGGAAAAGGCGTCCGCTAGGCCGAGAAGCTGAGAGCCTCCACCGGAAAGTACGATGCCGGCAAACGGCTCGTTCTGGCGGGAATTTGCAAAATAACTCAACGTATCTCGCAGGTTGCTCAGCAGCGTGCCGGTAATCTCACGTATTACGTTGACTGCTGGGGCCTGCTCGGGTGTCGCCGCCGCTCCGAAGAGTCCGAGGTGGCGCTTCAAGGCTTCGGCGTCGGCGACTGAAATCTCCAAGCGATCAGCGAGGGCGACGGTCAAATCATTGCTCCCGTTCGCGATTGTTCGCACAAACTGTGGCACCCCTCCCGTCGTCACGATCACGTTCGTTGTACGCGAACCAATCTCTACGTGTGCCACATTTCCCACCAGACGTGCGGCGGGCGTGAGTCGGGTGAGTGCGAACGGGATCAGGTCAACACCGACAGGAGTCAATCCGGCAGACTGCGCCGCTTTGACATTGGCGAGCACAGAATCCTTGATAACGGCGACGAGCAATCCGTTAACGATGGGGCCCAATTCTGACGTTGCCTCTGAAATTGGGTAGAAGTCCAAGATTGCGTCGGCGACGGGGACGGGGAGCATTTCCTGCACATGTGTCGCCAATGACTCGCGAATCTCAGCCAGGCTGAGCTTGGGGACCGAAAGGTCTCTTACAAGGACTTTGGAGTTTCCGACACCGAGCACAACATTCTTGCTGCTGAACTTTGCCGTGCTCCACAGCTGCTTGAGGGCGGCGGCGACAGTGTTGATCTCCAGCACCTCGCCGGCGTGCACTGCGCCCTCGGGCAGCGGCATTGTAGAGAATCGCACGACCGTCGGTCGTTTCGATCCAATGCCGGTCACCTCCACCGCTCGAATCGCGCCGGAGCCGATATCGACCCCAACCACTTGTGTAATGGCCATCACTTCCCCCTAGTTAATTCCAAAAATCCGCAAGTATGCACTCATCATGGCAGTGCCGAAGCCAATTCCCACCCAGGCGCCGAGCAGCATCCACGGACCGAACGGAATTGCCGTCGCTCCGGAGGCACGGCGCATCAGTACGAGGGCGATCGAAAAGATCCCTCCAAGGAAGAATGCGGCGAAAATGCCAACTACGAGTGTTTGCCACCCGAGAAACCCGAGAAACAGGCCAAGAACGCCCGCGAGTTTGACGTCGCCCATGCCCATTCCCCGCGGATAGACCAGGACGAGCAAAAAGTAGAAGCCGAACATTGCTGCTGCACCAATTGCGGCCGACAGCAGCGCGCCATAGTTCTCGGTAAGTACTGCGGACGCGGCTAGAAGCACAGCTCCGACAAGGAAGCTGGGCAACACGATGCTATTCGGAAGCAGGTGATGATCCATGTCGATCAGGGTCAAGGCCACCGATACTGCAGCGAGGTAGAGGTAGGCGACGAGCAGCAGAGCAGCACCGATGTACTGTCCTGTCGACACCACTGTCGCAGTTGGGAACCAGCCGAATATAAACCAAATGGCAACGGTAGCAAAGAATACGGCGGTCGCTAACTCTACGAGTGGGTAGCGGCGAGAGATCGGTGCTTCGCAATCGCGGCACTTGCCGCGCAGCAATAGCCACGACAGCACAGGAATGTTGTCCCGGCGTCGGATCGGCGTGGTGCAGTTCGGGCAGGCGCTCGGCGGAGACACGATGGACTGCTTCGCCGGGACCCGATAGACAACGACGTTAAGAAACGAGCCGATGAGTAGTCCGAACGCCCCGACCAGCGCCACCAGAACGCTAGCCATTGCTGAGATTGCGCATGGATAACAGCCCGCCCGGTTGCGGCTTCGTCACCTGGGGTGTCACGGTAGCTTGGTCAAAATCTACTCCGGCAGCACCGACAGGGACAAAGGTGAAGCTTGGGTTGTTTTTGACCTCGCTGTAGTCACCCGCGTAGAGCTGTCCGTTCCATGTGAAGTTGTTCATGGTGTCGATCGCGCACGGCGTGTAAAGCAATGCCGAGATGGTAGGAGCAATTGTAAAAGTGTTTTGCGGTGAGAAGTCTCCCTGCCGAGGCTTATCGCAGGTTGGCGAGTTGTCGTCTGCGGGACCGTCGTCGGGGGTAATCAACCATAGGCGGTGACTCGCCGAGGATGAAGACTTGAACGTCAATGAGTTCTTGAAATCGAACACGTCAGCAAAGATTACGACGTCACTTGTGAGGGAAACCGTTGCGCTTCCTGCATTAATTCCACCAGTGCAGCCGAGCGCATCGAGAATGAGCGGGTATCCCGCACTGGATCCGCCGAGATTCTGCGTGCTTAGCGTGCAACCTGAAGTCCGGACTTCGTAAAGATCGCCTGCTGCGGTCTGCCAATCTTCTGGCGTGTACTTGATATTGACCCATTCGGGCACTACCGGCACGGCCGCAGACTCGGTGTATGTCCCACCGACTTTCGAACCGGGCGGATTGGGCGACACCGAGCCGGCCGTGAGGTTTCCATCAATCCGGCCGGATCCGAGGGACGCGTGGCCCGTGACTACCGCACTGCCGGTCACGGTGCACGTACCGCCGAATGACAGGTCGCCATTGACCATTATGCTTCCGTTAATTACGCCATTGTTCTTGTTGCAGTCCAGCTTGCCGTTCTTGACGATCAAACCGGTGTTGCCCCCCTCAGACAGGTCGAGGGTCGAGTTGGCCTCGATGATTGCGCCATCGTGAAAATACATTCCGACCCCGCTCGGATTCACGCCAGGGACGATGTAGTCGAACACTGCTTCCACCGTGGAGGCGTCACCAGCCGAGACGCCCGAGACTGCGGCAGCTGCTGCTGTTCCCGTTGAGGTGATACGCACTTGGGACGTGAGGGAATTCGGGCATCCCGCCACCCAACCGGCACCGTCATTGCGTTCGACAGTCGCGCGGTACTTCGGTGAGTTCGCGGAGACGTAGATGCCAGGGCTGGACTGGGAGTTGCAATCGGCAGCGGTATAGAGGCTGGCCCGAGCGGCAGTAATGCCGGCATCGGCCGCGGCTTGGGACTGAACTGAGGCCCGCGAATACGTGCTGAACCCCAAGCCCTGCACCACGGACGACACGATGAGCGTGGTCAGAATGAGCCCCATAGCAAAGACACCGAGCACCGCCACGAGTGCCGAGCCGTTCTCAGCTCGCACCGGAATGAATCGCTTTAGTAACATGTCAAACTCCCTGATGCTCCGGCCCGGCTGGTTGCTGAGCTCGTGATGTCAATAGGTCGGTGCGCGCCATCCAAACCGAGGATGGAGATCGAGAGTCGATCATTGAGCGCGCTGAAAACTGTGGTGCCCGTCGCTGGCAGAACATCCGACGTCAGCAGCGTCCACGTGGAAACGTCCGCAGAAGTCGCAGGCAAAGGAATTTCGGTACTCGACGAAGTAGACCAAACCGTTCCGTCGGCTGCCGAGTAGTACCAAGCAACACACATCCAATCAACTGCAGTGCCGGCCGTAGCTCGACGCGCAATAAGTAGCTGGTCATCACCTGTCGGGTTGGAGAGCTGAAAGTCTGACGAGTTTCGAATACCCGTCACCACTGAGCGGGAGACGAGTTGGCCGGATGTAGAATTTTCGGTCATGCTGACCACGGTCTGGGAAACCTTTACGGCGCTGATCAACATTCCACCAGCTATTGCAAGGACAAAAGAAAGCAAAAGAGCGTAGACGAGAACCTCGATAAGAGTAATTCCTCGTTCGTCAGCGGCTACATCGTTAGTGTCTGAGACAGTTGGCGTCGCGGAGAGTTGGCCCATCTTAGGACTCCGTGATAAATATGTAGGTCGTCGTTGACGTAATGACGACGTTCGTGTCGAGTCGCGTAACAACGACTGACACCGGTACCGATACCGGATTTTCTGGGCTTGGTGAGCAGGAACCCACAGTAGTTGACATCTCCAAAACGACTTCACGCGAGTCCGTGATGCTAATGTCTCCGGGGTCTAAGTCGCTGCAGGTAGTCCAGCTGCGCGCACGCTCGAGTTCATCGTTAGCGAGCTGAGTAGCACTGGCAAGGGTGGCGCTCGATGACGCCTGCTTAAGGCCGCTAACCAGTACCGGGACGAGTGCTGTGGCCAGGAGCGCCAAGAGCATCATCGAGATCACAATCTCAATGAGTCCAATGCCAGCCTCAGAGAATCGCAAGCGATGCGAAACGAGGGGTGCGGACTCGTGCGCGTGTGGCGTATTCACGGTCTCTCCCCTCGGGACATCAAGTTGGAAAATTGGCCACGCCTACCCGAGTACAGCGGCAGCGGTGCCCAGAAAAGTGCTTAGTTGGTGAATGTTTGAGTGAGCGGACGGATGGCGCACCGCATAAACGGCACGCCATCCGGGGCTTTGCTAGGCGCAGGCGCCGTCGACTACGCCGGAGGAATCCGTAACGCTGAACGACTCTCCGGTAACGCTCGCTTTCGGTGCGCCGAGGCAGAACTTAGGCCAGAGGGCTGATGCACCGGCGGTGATGCCCGTCGTGAACTCGCTCGTCGTAAACCCATATTTGCCGAGCGTGTCGTCATCAAGGGTCGGCACCGCTGTCGTACCCGGGTTGTCCGTGATGTAAGCGATCACGGCGATCTTTGCGTTAGCCAGGTCAGACTTGACCGCGCTGTCCTTCGAGCTATTTTGGACTCCGAGGTAGATCGGAATGGCGATCGCGGCAAGGATGCCAATGATGATGACAACGACAAGAAGCTCGATGAGGGTGAAGCCCTCTTCACGCTTGATGCCGGCGCGGTGGTCGTTCAGTTCCTTCTTCATTTTTGTAAACATGTGATTTTTCTCTGTCTCGTTTAGTAAATTGGACAGGGCCCCCATTGGATCTTGACCCCCTCAGACCATCGTGGCCCCGACGTTCGCTAGGCGTAATCCCGCAAACGGGGCACATTCGAAGGTTTCTCGACCCCAATGAAGGGGTGGACTAGGGTGCCGCGACGAGCAACCAGCAATGTACTCGCGGACTGCGAATGCTGAGGTTGGTCGCTAGCCTTCGAGCAGCGTGAAGATACTGAAGATCGGCAAGTAGAGGGCGACGATCATTCCACCGACAACGACACCGAGGAACGCGATCATGAGCGGCTCGATCATGGCGGTCAGTTGCTCCGTGGCAGACTGCACTTCTTCGTCGTAGAAGTCGGCGATTTTCTCCAACATCTGTTCAAGCGCACCGGCATCTTCACCTACCGAGATCATTTGGGTGACCATCGACGGGAAAACTTTTTCTTGCGACAACGGCTCAGCAACCGTGCGCCCCTGGCGCACCGACTCCGCGACTTTACGCAGCGCCTCTTCCATGACCCAGTTTCCTGAGGTCTCCCCGACGATGTGGAGCACTTGCAGAATCGGAACACCGGCCGCCATCATGGCGGAGAAGTTTCGGCTGAACCGACCGATCGCGATCTTCCTGAATAGCTGGCCAAAAACGGGAAGGCGAAGCTTCCACGGATCGACGACCTTCCGAACACGTTCGGTGTTCTTATTGCGGCCCCACCAGATCGAGAAGATTATCAACGAGACGATGAGAAGCGGCAAAAACCACCACATGATGCTCGAGAGCCACACCAGCATCTGGGTGGGAAGCGGAAGTTCGCTGCCGAACCCCTCGAACATCGTCTGGAAGATCGGAACGATGAACACGAGCATGGCGATGACCGCGATGATGGCCATGATAAACACGATCACCGGATAGGTCATAGCCGACTTGATGGTTCCCCGTAGCTTGACCTCCGCCTCAAAGTTTTTGGCGACTGAAAGCAACGCGCCGTCAAGGAATCCGCCAGTTTCACCGGCACGGATCAGGCTGATCATGATCGGCGGAAATACCCGGCTGTGTCGTGCTGTCGCATCCGACAGTGACGAGCCAGACTCCACTTCACGCGTAATCGAAGTAAGAATCTTCTTGAGCTCGGGGTTAACAGTTTGTTCGGCGAGGATCGAGAGGGTCCTCAGCAGGGAGAGCCCCGACGTGATCATCGTGGCCATCTGCCTGCTCATGACAGCAAGGTCTTTCAAGCTGACCTTCTTGCCAAACCCACCGAAATTGATCTCCATCTGGAGACCTGTTGCCCCGGAAGCTTCGTCAATCGACAGCGGAGCAATTCCCATCGTGCGCAGTCGGTTTGCGACAGCGCCCTCGGTCATTGCATCGATGCGGCCTTTGACGACCTTGCCGCTAGCATCTCTACCTTTGTAGGTGTACGTCGCTGCACTAGCCATCTCAGTTCGCCATTCCGGAGAAGCTCTCGCTAAAGTCGTGCGCGGCAGCTGCCATCTGGGTAGATGCAGACGCGGCGCCAGAATCTACTCGGTTGATGAGGCGCTTCAACCCCTCGAGGTCCTGCGCTTTCTCCATTGCAGCCGCGTGGGTGATCTTGCCACGGTCAACCAATTCGGCGAGATGCTGATCCATCGAGTACATTCCCAGGTCACGGCCGGCCTGAAGCGCGGTCGGAATCTGGTAGGTCTTTCCTTCACGAATAAGGTTTGCGATTGCCGGGGTTGCCACCATTACTTCAGTAGCAACGACTCGACCCTTTCCACTTGCCATCTTTACCAGGGTCTGACAAACCACGCCTTGAAGCGTCGACGCCAATTGGGCACGCACCTGCTCCTGCTGGTGGGGTGGGAAAACGTCAATGACACGATCGATAGTGGATGCCGCATTCTGCGTGTGCAGAGTTGCGAACACGAGGTGACCGGTTTCTGCTGCGGTCAGCGCAACGGAAATGGTTTCGAGGTCTCGAAGCTCACCGATCAAAATCACGTCAGGGTCCTGACGAAGCACGTGCTTGAGCGCAGCAGCGAAGCTGTGCGTATCGCTACCGACCTCGCGCTGGTTGATCAGCGATTTTTTGTTACCGTGCATGAATTCGATGGGGTCTTCGACGGTCACAATGTGATCAGTACGAGTGCGATTTACAAGGTCAACAAGAGCAGCCAACGTTGTGGACTTTCCGGAACCTGTTGGACCAGTGACCAGTACGAGACCACGAGCTAGCTCGGCAAAGCGGCTAACCGTATCGGGAACCCCCAACTGTTCAAGCGGCTTGATCTCGGTCGGGATGAGACGGAATGCGCCACCGATTGCGTCTCGCTGGCGGTAGTAGTTCACGCGAAAACGCGCGCCCTCAGATACCGCGAACGCGAAGTCAAGCTCGAGGTTTTCTTCAAAGGTGGCGGCTTGGGCCGGCGTAAGCAGACTCATCAGTGCGTCGGAAACCTGGTCCCGATCCCACACAGTAGCGTCAGGGACCGCCTGAAGGGCACCATCGATTCGCAGCATGGGCGGCGCGTTCGACGTCACGTGAAGGTCGGATGCGATCAGTCTCACAACATCCTGAAGTGCCGAAATCAGCCGTGGGTCCGCGTCGGGGCGGTCGGTGGCGCCGGTGTCGACGCGACCGGAAGGATCAATGTCTTCCTCGAGAGGTTCCGACGTATTCAGAACCTCGGTTGGGAGCGTGCCGAAGGCGGTAGAGCTGCTGGGCACTGAGCTAGCCGGGGACTCAGCCTTCGGCATCGATGACGCTGGCGGCACAGCAAATGCCGTCGCAAACGACGCTTCAGGTTGAGCAGACGACGCTGCAGGCGATGCGACGGGCGCTGTCATCTTAGGTGGAGACATCGGCGGCACAGGTGCGGCAGGCGTTGACATCTGGGGCGCCGGGAAGGTTTCGGGCGCTGGCGTCTGAGGCTGAGCGGGCGACGCTGCTGGCGTCGTCATCTGCGGAGGAGCCATCTGCGGCGGAGCCATCGGAGGCACCGGTGCCGCTGACGGTGACGAAGTAGTCGACGCTGCCTGCGGCTGGGGCGCTGGCTCTGCGCCTGACGCTTGCGGCGCTGGTGCGCCGGGCATCGCGGGCGGCGGTGCAGTCTCGTACGCCGATTGAGGAACCGGTGTATTCAGCGGCGGGAATCCCTCAGCTGATTGATTGCGCACGCGCGAGCGCAGTGGGCTCGCGCTATCTGAAATCGGAATATCGTATATTTCTTTGCTCATCTGGTCCCCCCAAGGATCCTTTTGGGCCACATTAGGCAACCACTCGCAAGATTTCTTCTACCGAGGTAAGCCCCATTTGAATCTTCTTCCATCCGTCCTCACGCAGGGGGACCATCCCCTGCGAACGCGCGACTCTGGCAATATCGGCCGCTGACGAACGATCAACAGCCATCCGCTCGATCTCTTCAGACATCTGCATGACTTCGTGAATGGCGATACGGCCGCGGTACCCGGTACCCGAGCAGGTCTGGCATCCGCCAGGGTGAAACAGAGTCGGCAATGGTTGGCTCGGGTCGTATCCAACCTTCAGGTTCGTCAACGCGGTCGCATCGTGTTGATACGGCTGCTTGCACCGGTCACACAGGCGCCGAGCGAGGCGTTGTGCGACAACACAGTCGATGGCAGACCCGACCAAGAAAGGCTCGATGTCCATCTCAGTGAGTCGCGTCACAGCACTCGGAGCATTATTGGTGTGAAGAGTCGAGAGCACAAGGTGGCCTGTGAGAGCGGCTTCAATGGCAATCTGGGCCGTCTCATGGTCGCGGATCTCACCGATGAGCACCACGTCGGGGTCGGAACGCAGGATAGAACGCAGCGCACTCGCGAACGTGAGGCCTGCTTTCGCATTGACCTGCACCTGGTTGATACCGGGCATCCGGTACTCGACCGGGTCCTCGACGGTGATCACGTTGATCTCCGGCTTCGCCACAGCATGCAGCGTCGTGTACAAGGTCGTCGACTTACCGGAACCTGTCGGCCCGGTTACCAAAATCATTCCGTATGGCTTGGTAAACGAAGCCCGGTAGGTGTCCATATTGTGGTCAAGCATCGCCAAGTCGGTGAGCTGCATGCTCGACTCTGCGTTGTCGAGAATACGCATGACGACTTTCTCGCCCCACACTGTCGGCAATGTGGCAACTCGGAGGTCGATCTTTCGTCCGCCGTGGCTGACCGACATGCGGCCGTCCTGTGGCTTGCGGCGCTCAGCAATGTCGATGTCGCTCATGATCTTCAGTCGAGAGATCACGCCGTTCTGAATTGACTTCGGCGCCTGCTGCATCTCGTGCAGAACACCGTCAATGCGGTAGCGGACATTGAGTTGGTGCTCGGCCGGTTCAATGTGGATGTCGGATGCGCGGTCCTGAATGGCCTGACTTATCAGCAGATTCACGAAGCGCACGATCGGTGCGTCGTCCTGTTTCGGCTCTGGCTGGCCGGCAATGGCGACGTCAGATCCGGCGGTTTCTTCTTCGAGTTCTGAGGTGAGGTCGTTTAGTTCGCCATCTGCGCGGTGAAAGCGGTCAATTGCGCTGAGCAGATCGGCACGCTCGGCTACCGCCAGATGGATTTGCAGCTTCGTCGCAGCCCGCACATCATCAATGGCGAAGATGTTTCCAGGATCAACCATGGCGAGGGTCAGGAACCCATCGCCGGCGCCAATCGGCAATACTTCGTGCCGACGGCAGAGAGCTGCCGACACCAATGAAATTGCGGAGCGGTCAACGGGATGCTCGAGGAGCTCAATGAATGGCAACCCCGCCTGAGCCGCACGCGCGGAGGCGAGCTGTGCTTCGGTGAGGGCGCCCTTCTCGACGAGAGCACGAACCGAGGTCTCTTCCTCGCCCCAGCCTCCGTTAAGTGAGTCCAAGCTTTCAATGGGCATGACACCACGCAGAATTAGAATCTCCGTTAACGAAGTCATGGAACTTCCCCCAAAGTTGCTCCCCTCAGCGTTGGTACCTCCTCGGATGAGGCGGCATTCAACTCCGAGATGTCAATCTAACTCGCCGAGTCACCTCACCGCCATACCCATCATCGGGGGGTATACAGCGTGTGCGCGCCCACGACAACACTGTGACTCTCTCGAGGTCGGGTTGTTTCAGGAGGCCCATTCGCCGCGAGTTGCAGCGTCGAGAGCCAGGTTGGTGTTCATTTCGACGTACACGGCCAGTCGGGGCATCGCGCACTCGTTGATCACGTCGGTGATGTCTTTGCCATGACGACTAGCGCACGCGCGTACGGTCGTTAGTGCGCATTCGAGGCAGGCGGTGCACGGCGTGGTCGAACGGCCTTCGCCGTCGCGGGAGTGACGCTCGTCGTGCAGGGCGACCGCAAGTTGCGTCGCGGCAAGCTCCAGAGTGCCCACTAGGGTATGGATGAGCTCGTGCGGCCAGTGCCCGAAACTATCGATGGCAGCGAAATCGGATGCCCGACAGCTGACGCATCCCGCTTCGGTTCCGCCGGCCGGAGTGCGCCATTCCGACACGGTGCGATACCAGTGTTGGAGCGAACACTCGACGAGGTCATTAACGGCGTAGCGATTCACATGCCCTCCGCCCGTTGATTGATCCGCCCTCATCGATAATCGCACCGAGTCGTATTCTCAGGCAGTCGTTTCAATGAATGACACCCGTTTGGGGGACAGACAAAGAGTTCCGGTACGGTTGTCAGAGGCGAATGCGAATATTTGTCGCAAGCTAGTTCACCCTGATCCGAACGGGGACCCGATTGACAGAGCATGACCAATTCCGACGCACCCATCGCGTGGCTCACGTCGACGACCATGAAACGGTGCAGCTGGGCTTTGCCTCGATTCTTGCCGACTGCTCGGATATCTCACTCCTCGCGTCAGCAACGAGCGTTCGTGACTTAGCTTCTGTAGACGAGCACCTCGATCTGGTCGTTCTCGATGTCCGGCTCTCTGACGGGAGCACGATCGAGGAGAACGTCGCTTGGTTGCGCGCTCACGGGCTCAACGTTCTCGTGTTTACCGCCGCAGACAACGCCTTCGAGGTTCGTGCGGCGTCCCGGACGGGAGTCCTAGGCATTGTGCGAAAGTCCGAGTCGCGCCAAGTAATTATCGACGCGGTGCGGGAGGCAGCACTCGGAAACCCCGTAATCACGACCGACTGGGCCGCAGCGCTCGATTCCGACCCTGAACTCGCTGCGGCAGGGCTCAGCCCCAAGGAGCAACAGGTTCTCGCGCTCTACGCATCAGGCGACAAGTCGGTCACGGTTGCGCACCGCGCTGGTCTCTCATCCAGCACGGTAGCCGAGTACGTTCGCCGAATCCGATACAAGTACGCGATGGCCGGCCGACCCGCCCACACCAAGGTCGACCTCTACAAGCGGGCAGTGGAAGACGGCCTTCTTCCTCCCCCTCAGTCGTGAATACCAACCGGAGTCCCACCCCCATGACGGCCAGCGCAGAACTCGGCGTTGTGCGCGTAGTGACCGCCGTACTGGCACCAGCCACCATGCTGTTTCTGGCGTTGACTGTTGGCTCACTTCGTGAACAGAGCGTGTTCGTGATGCCGCACTGGCAGACGACCGCCGCGATAGCAATCTTTGGCACACCCCTCATCTTGGCTGCAGTTTCGCCGTGGGCTTCGCTTCATCAATTGAAGATGCTGCACGGCTCCTATGCAGTCATCTTCAGCTCGGTAGTGCTCAGCTGGATCCCGGCGTTCATCAACGGTCCGATGCCCACCGATGCGGCGCCATGGACGGTCGGCATGACAGCGCTGAGCACTGTGCCTGCCGCAATCGCGTGGCGGCCGGTCGTTGCATGGGCCTACCTCATCGTCAGCTCGCTCGTCATCGCTCCGATACGAATCATCGCCGACGGCGGCGCAGATGTCTCGCTCGCTATTCAATTTGCCGTGTTTACGATTACCGTGTGTGCCGCGTTCACGGCTGTCGCAATCGTAGCCATGGGTGCGGGCAGAAAAGTGGATGGCGCAACCGCTGCCGCGCGCACATCGTCAATGCGCGCCGCAGCCCTGACGGCACGCGCTGAGGAACAAGCCCACCTCGATGCGCTCGTTCACGATGAAGTCATTGCGACGATCTTTGCGGCAGCCGGTGCTGGCCGCAGCGATTCAGAATCAACCCGCGCCCAGGCCGCACGCACAATTGCGAGACTCAGCCAACTTCATCTCGCGACGGTAAGCGTTCCAGGACTCATTCAGCCTGACTACCTGATCCAGGGGTTAGCCACATCGATCGACGAAGTTACCGATGCCGCGGAGTTCATCGTGACCGGAGCCCGGCGTCAGCCCATCCCTTCGTCGGTCGCTAGTGCGCTCATCGAGGCAACAATGGAGGCACTTCGCAACAGCGTCGCGCACGCCTCGGCTGATTCCTCCCCCGTGCAGCGAGTCGTCGCTCTCGACTTGAGTGCCAATCGAGTTGAGATCACCGTCACTGACGACGGGCGGGGCTTCGATTCTGAGCAGGTCCCGGCCAATCGTCTCGGCATCGTGGTCAGCATTGTTGGACGAATAAACTCTCTGCCTGGTGCCAATGCAACTGTCTGGTCTCGAATCGGGGAAGGCACACGAGTGACAGTGGGGTGGAAGCAATGAGCCACCAACGGAACACCCGGCAGAGGCTGGAACTTCCGGAGATTACGGGCCGAGGTGCCCATCTCCTGATCTGGATCTACTACGTCACGATTTCGGCACTCGCCCTTCTTGCGCTCGACGATGTGCACTTCCCTGCGATCGTTTTTGTTTCGATCGGGATCTATGGCGCGATCTGGTTTGCCCTGACACGCGATACGCGGCAACGCGCAGGCCGCGGAGTAGCGATCTTCGTTATTTCGGCGAGCGCCGTCACGACCCTCCTGTCCTCCTGGAATTCAACTTCCGGCGGATTCTCACAGTGGTACGTGGGTGCAGGCGCGCTCGTCATGTTCTATCTCAGCTTGCGCGGTCGGGACCTTGAAGCGTGGATCGGCTTCAGCGCTATCGGCGTCGCATTCATCGCGTGGGGCCTAACGACGGACGACCGGCTAGCCGAATCAATTATGGTGGTTGCGCGACAAGCGCCCATTGTTCTCGTCGGTTCGCTGTTTTCGTACGGTATGAGTCGAACAAGCAAGAAATTGGAAGGACTCCACGAAACTGACACGGCACGCGTCGCCGCCGAAGCCGCCGCACTCGCCCGCACCGCCGAGCGGTCACGTCGCCTCGCGTTTCTTGACGCCTCAGTTGGCCTCCACCTCCAGCGCATTGCTGATGGCGCAGAGCTCACCAGCAGCGACCGTCAGGAGCTTCTCGTGGCAGAAGCACGACTGCGCGACAGTCTGCGAGCACGCCAACTTGACGTCCCCGAGATTGCGGCCGCTGTTCAACGCGCACGGCGTCGCGGCACGATCGTGCTCTTGCTCGATGATCGATATCCGCTCACGCTGCCGACCGGAGCACTCGCACAAACTATTGCCGAAGCGGTGCGGATGCTCGACTCCGCCGTTGACGGCCGAGTCACGATTCGGCTGCTCCCCGCCGGCCGGCCACTCCTCGCAACGATGGTGGCGGACGGCGAGGAATACACCCGCGTTGAGGTCCCTGCGCTTCTCGACTAGCGGCTGTTTCACCAACGACGAAGGGCCCCTCGTCGCAATGACGAGGGGCCCTTCGGTGGCATCAGCCGGAGGTGACTACGAGACTACTTAGTTGTAGGTTCCCGGTGTTGAGTCGTTTGAGCTGAAGCTGTCGAAGTCGACAAAGCTCAAGTCGCTCTCACTGAGGCTTGCATCATCAGCGAAGATGCGGTTGGGGTAACGTTCGGCTTTCGCCTCTTCCGTTGCCTCGACCGATACATCGCGGTAGCGCGGCAATCCCGTACCAGCCGGGATGAGCTTACCGATGATGACGTTCTCCTTGAGGCCCATGAGCGGGTCAGACTTGCCTTCCATGGCCGCCTGCGTAAGAACGCGGGTGGTCTCCTGGAACGACGCAGCCGACAGCCACGACTCCGTTGCCAGTGAAGCCTTGGTGATACCCAAGATTTCCTGACGAGCGGACGCGGTTGCCTTGCCCTCGGTGAGCACCGAACGGTTGAGGTCGTTGTACTTCGAACGATCAACGAGCTCACCGGGGAGCAGACCAGTGTCACCGTGGTCAACAACAGTCACCTTGCGGAGCATCTGACGAACGATGACCTCAATGTGCTTGTCGTGAATCGGGACACCCTGCGAGCGGTAGACACCCTGCACACCATCAACGAGGTGCTGCTGTACGGCACGGACACCGCGTACTCGAAGAACTTCCTTCGGGTCAACGTTTCCGACGTGCAGCTGCGTGCCGAGTTCGACGTGCTCGCCATCCTCAATGAGGAGGGTCGCACGACGCAGGATCGGGTACGCGATGGGCTCGTCGCCATTGTCTGGCGTGAGGATCAGCTTGCGACTGCGGTCGGTGTCTTCGATCGTGACGCGGCCAGCGGCTTCTGCAATGGGGCTTGCACCCTTAGGGGTACGAGCTTCGAAGAGTTCCGTTACGCGGGGAAGACCCTGCGTAATGTCGTCTGCCGAAGCAACACCACCAGTGTGGAAGGTACGCATGGTCAGCTGGGTACCGGGCTCACCGATCGACTGTGCGGCGATAATTCCGACAGCCTCACCGATGTCCACGAGGAGCCCAGTAGCGAGCGAGCGGCCGTAGCAGACGGCACACACGCCAACAGCGGACTCACACGTGAGTACCGAACGAACCTTGATGCTGTGAACTCCAGCGGCAACGAGCTTCTCGAGCAGAACGTCTCCGACGTCTGCACCAGCAGCGGCGACAACTGCGCCCTTGTCGTTGGTGGCGTCCGCAGCGAGGCTGCGAGCGTAAACCGAGTTCTCAACGTTGTCGTCAAGCACCCACTTGCCATCCGCGTTCTGCTCTGCGATTGGCATGTCGAGTCCCTTGCCGGTGCCACAGTCGTTTTCACGAATGATGACATCCTGCGAGACGTCGACGAGTCGACGCGTGAGGTAACCAGAGTCAGCGGTACGTAGTGCGGTGTCAGCCAGTCCCTTACGAGCACCGTGAGTCGAGATGAAGTACTCGGCTACGGTCAGGCCCTCCTTGTAGGAGTGAACGATCGGGCGAGGAATGATCTCACCCTTCGGGTTCGATACCAGACCACGCATACCGGCGATCTGACGAACCTGCATCCAGTTACCACGAGCACCAGACGACACCATGCGGTTGATGTTGTTGTCAGTGCGGAAGTTCGACTGCATGGCAGTGGCAACTTCTGCGGTTGCCTTGTTCCAGATCTCGATGAGCTCCTGACGACGCTCAGCGTCAGTCGTGAGTCCCTTCTCGAACTGGCCCTGAACCTTGGAAGCCAACTTCTCGTAGCGTCCGATGATCTCCGGCTTGTTCGGCGGGGTCACGATGTCAGAGAGCGCAACGGTTACACCGGAGCGAGTAGCCCAGTGGAAACCAGCATCCTTGATCGCGTCGAGGGCTGCAGCAACCTCCACCTTGACGTACCGCTCAGCGAGGTCGTTGACGATGGCGGAAATCTGGCCCTTGTCAGCGAGTGACTCCATGTAGGGGTAGTCCGTGGGGAGAGCCTCGTTGAAGAGGGCACGACCGAGGGTCGTCTCCATGAGCTTGGACTGGCCCTGAACGAAGCCCTCAGGGGCATCGTCTTCTGAGAGGTACACGTTGTCAAGACGCAGACGCACCTTGGCGTTGAGGTCAAGCGAGTGCTGATCGAACGCAAGGATCGCTTCAGCAACCGATGAGAACGCACGGCCTTCTCCAGTAACGCCTTCCTTCAGCGTCGTCAAGTGGTGCAGACCGATGATCATGTCCTGAGTAGGCAGGGTCACCGGGCGACCGTCAGACGGCTTGAGGATGTTGTTGCTTGCGAGCATCAGAACGCGAGCTTCAGCCTGTGCCTCAACCGACAACGGAAGGTGAACAGCCATCTGGTCACCGTCGAAGTCAGCGTTGAATGCAGCACAAACGAGGGGGTGCAGCTGAATAGCCTTACCCTCAACGAGCTGTGGTTCGAATGCCTGGATGCCCAAACGGTGCAGTGTTGGTGCACGGTTCAGCAGCACGGGGCGCTCACGAATGATTTCCTCGAGCACGTCCCAAACCTGCGGACGTGCACGCTCGACCATGCGCTTGGCACTCTTGATGTTCTGGGCGTGGCTCAGGTCGATTAGGCGCTTGATAACAAACGGCTTGAAGAGTTCAAGAGCCATCTGCTTGGGCAGACCACACTGGTGCAGCTTGAGCTGCGGTCCAACGATGATCACTGAACGACCGGAGTAGTCAACGCGCTTTCCGAGCAGGTTCTGGCGGAAACGACCCTGCTTACCCTTGAGCATGTCGCTCAAGGACTTGAGGGCGCGGTTGCCAGTGCCAGTAACGGGGCGACCACGACGACCGTTGTCGAACAGTGCGTCAACGGCCTCCTGAAGCATGCGCTTCTCGTTGTTGACGATGATCTCGGGAGCACCGAGGTCAAGAAGTCGACGCAGACGGTTGTTGCGGTTGATCACACGACGGTAGAGGTCGTTGAGGTCAGAGGTCGCAAAGCGGCCACCATCCAACTGAACCATCGGGCGAAGCTCCGGAGGAATAACCGGAACAACATCGAGCACCATCGCGGCCGGCGAGTTGCCGGTCTGCAGGAAGGAGTTGACTACGCGCAGGCGCTTGATGGCGCGGATCTTCTTCTGACCCTTACCGTTAGCGATCTGGTCGTGCAGTTCAACGCTCTCGAGTGCGAGATCGAAGGCCTGAAGGCGCTTCTTGATTGCCTCGGCACCCATGAATGCTTCGAAGTAGCTTCCGAAACGGTCCTGCAGCTCCTGGAAGACGGAATCCTCAGGCTTGAGGTCACCGATCTTGAGGCTGCGGAAGTCGTCCCAGACGCGCTCGAGCTGTGAGATCTGCTCGTCGATGGACTTGCGCAGCTGACTCATTTCCTTCTCAGCTGCATCCTTGACGCGACGCTTCTGGTCGGCCTTGGCACCCTCTTCTTCTAGAGCGGCAAGGTCTGCCTCGAACTTGGTCAAGCGGTCCGCGATGCGGGAATCGCGCTGGCCCTCAAGCGTCTTGATTTCGAGACGGATCTCGTTCTCAAGCGCAGGCAAGTCAGCGTGACGACCCTCTTCGTCAACCGAAATAATCATGTAAGCAGCGAAGTAGATGACCTTCTCGAGGTCCTTCGGGGCCATGTCGAGCAAGTAACCGAGACGGCTCGGAACACCCTTGAAGTACCAGATGTGAGTAACCGGAGCAGCGAGCTCAATGTGGCCCATGCGCTCACGGCGCACAGCCGACTTGGTTACTTCAACACCACAGCGCTCACAAACGATGCCCTTAAAGCGGACTCGCTTGTACTTGCCACAGGAGCACTCCCAGTCAC
>Ga0307486_1000962_pt1 | contig 23860 bp, 22 predicted proteins | sample CBIW02metaG_FD_203663 | JGI IMG/M metagenome (GOLD analysis project Ga0307486, IMG submission 203663) | Sea-ice brine microbial communities from Beaufort Sea near Barrow, Alaska, United States - CBIW 0.2 | ecosystem: Environmental > Aquatic > Marine > Coastal | place: USA: Alaska | collected...
TTTCAATTTCCTTAAAGTGAAAAACACTCGCCGCAAGTGCTGCATCTGCTTTTCCTTCTTTAAAAGTATCGCAAAAATGCTGCATATTTCCGGCTCCTCCCGAGGCAATTATGGGAATGTGCAGTTCAGATGAAAGTCGGGCAAGGGCTTCATTGGCAAAGCCATTTTTGGTGCCATCGTTATTCATAGATGTAAATAAGATCTCCCCTGCTCCACGTTCTTCAACCTCTTTAGCCCAATCGAATAAATTGAGCTCGGTTGGGATTTGTCCACCCATTAAATGAACGATCCATTCTCCATCTATTTCCTTGGCGTCTATAGCCACCGTGATACATTGGTTGCCAAATTTTGCCGCCAAATCATTGATGAGCTGCGGATTTTTTATCGCTGAAGAATTAATGGAAACCTTATCGGCCCCATTTTTAAGCAGGATATCCACATCTTCTACCGATGAAATTCCGCCCCCTACAGTAAATGGAATATTTACCTTTTCTGCAACCCTCAATACCAACTCGGCAAGGGTTTTTCGCTTTTCTTCTGTCGCTGAAATATCCAAAAACACCAATTCGTCAGCTCCTGATCTGGCATAAATTTCAGCCAACTCCACCGGATCTCCCGCATCTCGAAGATCCAGAAAATTTATTCCTTTAACCGTTCTGCCATCTTTTATATCCAGACAGGGAATTATTCTTTTTGTAAGCATCTTTTTTTAGTATTGAGATGTTAGTATTGAGATATTAGATTTTGAATTTACCTGATTAGAGTTGACTATCCTTAATAGTTCATGCAATTTCATTGTTTCTTTTTTCTTTGGTCTTTTTTCTTGGCTCTTGATTCTTGGTTCTTGGTCAATCTCAATACTTTGTACTCAATTCTACTTCAAAATAAAATCTTCCAGCTCCTTCAGACTTATTCTTCCTTCGTAAATTGCCTTTCCAATGATGGTTCCTTCACATCCCATTTCAGCTAATTTGGGAAGTTCGTCAAAAGTTGAAATTCCTCCGGAAGCGATCAGGTTTATTGTTCCTGATCCATTCTTTGTTTCAGCAATGATCTTTTTATAGAGTTCGAATGAAGGCCCTTCCAGCATACCATCTTTGGAAATATCGGTACAAATTACATATTTCACACCTTCATTTTGATATTGCTGAATAAAAGGGATCAATTCTTCTTCCGATTCTTCCTGCCATCCGCTTACGGCTACTTTTTCATTATTGGCATCGGCCCCAAGGATGATCTTATCACTTCCGAATTTTTGCAGCCAGGATTTAAATATTTCAGGATCCTTCACTGCAATACTGCCACCAGTAATTTGATGTGCGCCACATTCAAAAGCTACCTGCAGATCTTTATCAGATTTTAATCCTCCGCCAAAATCTATTTTTAAACTAGTTTTGGAAGCTATTTGTTCCAAAACCTTATGATTTACAATATGCTTTGACTTTGCCCCATCCAGATCTACAAGGTGTAAATATTCAATTCCGTGGGCTTCAAATTGCTTTGCAACTTCCAACGGATTCTCGTTATATATTTTTTTTGTGCTGTAATCGCCTTTTGAAAGCCTTACACATTTTCCGTCTATGATATCTATTGCAGGTATGATCCTCATTTGAAGTACGAAGTTAGAAGTTAGAAATTCAGTTGATAGTATTTACTTGGGATTGCTATTTTTTCTTGCTGTATTTATTGATGCTACTATTATTGATAATAATTCATTTGCTTCTGTGTGAAGTTTCTTTGCTTCATCAATATTTTGATCCAAAATTTCTATGAATAATTCCAGAAAGTACATACTTTCATCGACCTCTTCCTCTACAATTTTCAGTTTATTTATAAAATCGGCAGTAGACTTTCCTCTTTGAGAAGCTCTATAATTAGCTCCCACGGAACTGGAACAACGAATCAACTGATTGACAAACGCATTATATTCTCTCGAACTAGGAATTTTTCGACTAAAAAACCAACAATCCAATGCAAATCGTTTTGTTCTTTCCTTCAAATTATTCATAGTAATATTTCATTTTATTTCTCACTTTCAACATTACTTCTAACTTTTAACTTCGTACTTCTACCTTCGTATTTCTAACTTCAAAAAGTTTTCCAATATTTTTGCCCCGGCATCGCTACTTTTTTCGGGGTGAAATTGAACGCCGTAAAAATTATCTTTTTTAATTGCTGAAGTATATTCAACTCCATATTCAGTTTTGGCGATGGTTTCTTCACAATCCGGAACGTAATAGCTATGTACCAAATACATATATTCATTTTCAGTAATACCTTCGAACAATTGTGATTCTAAATTAAATATCTGGTTCCAGCCTATTTGCGGTACTTTCAGTTCATCGTTAAACTTTACAACTTTTACATCAAAAATACCAAGTCCCTCTGTATTTCCTTCTTCTGAAGATTTGCACATCAGCTGCATTCCCAGGCAAATCCCCAAAACCGGCTGTTTTAATGTTGGGATCAATTTATCCAAACCGGTAGATCTCAGCATTTTCATAGCGCTTCCCGCTTCTCCCACCCCGGGAAAGATCACTTTATCCGCATTTGAAATTTCCCCGGCATCTTTGCTTAAAACAGCCTCAGAACCAAGCCTTTTTATCGCGAATTTAATGCTCTGAATATTTCCTGCGCCGTAATCTATAATTACTATTTTCATAAATATTAAATTGCTTCTCCTCTATCCTCTTTCCGCTTCTAACTTCTAACCTCGCACTTTAAACTTCATATTTCCCTACAACATTCCTTTAGTAGACGGCAAAATCATTTTTTCGGTATCCCTTTTTACGGCCATTTTAATGGCTTTGGCAAAGGCTTTAAAAATGGCTTCAATTTTATGATGCTCATTCGTGCCTTCCGCTTTTATGTTTAGATTGGCTTTGGCCCCATCACTAAAGGATTTAAAAAAGTGATAAAACATCTCCGCGGGCATTTTCCCAATCATTTCACGTTTGAAATCGGCTTCCCAAACCAACCAGTTCCTGCCACCAAAATCAATTGCCGCCTGTGCCAGGCAATCGTCCATTGGCAAACAAAATCCGTAGCGTTCAATTCCAAGTTTGTTTCCCAGGGCCTTACTGAAGACCTCCCCAAGAGCTATGGCAGTATCTTCTATGGTGTGATGCTCATCTACTTCCAAATCTCCTTTTACGTCAATTTCCAGGTCCATTTGACCGTGACGGGATAGTTGATCCAGCATATGATCGAAAAAAGAAATCCCGGTTGAAATATTTGATTTCCCGGTGCCATCCAGATTGAGCTTTATTCGAATATCCGTTTCATTGGTCTTTCTTTGAATCTCCGCAGTGCGGTCGTTCAGTTTTAAAAACTCGTAGATTTCCTCCCAGCTGCCGGTTTTTAACGCAATGATTTTTTCCAATTCATTTTTGTCATTTTTCAGTTCGTCATTTCCCAATTCCTGATGAGTTTCAATAAAAATTCCCTTTCCGCCAAAATTATGGGCAAATTCCATATCTGTCATCCGGTCACCTATCATAAATGAATTTTCCAGGTCGTACTCTTTATTTTTCAGATATTTTTCCTCTAAAAGTCCAATTTTTGGTTTCCTATTGGGCGAATTTTCGATTGGAAAACTGCGATCCATCAAAATATCGCTGAACTCGATCCCTTCACTTTTAAGGGTTTTCAGTAAAAAATTCTGAATAGGCCAAAAATTTTCTTCAGGATGAACATCTGTTCCCAACCCATCCTGATTGGTTACCATCACCAATTCATAATCCAATTCCTTTGCGATCTTTGCAAGATAAAAGATCACCTGCGGATAAAATGTGAATTTATCCAGACTGTCTATTTGGTAATCTGCAGGTTCGTGAATGATGGTTCCATCCCGGTCTATAAATAATACTTTTTTCATTAGTGAATTCTTATTGTTCTTTATATTTTCTGAGTTATTTAAGGTTTTGAAATGCCTCTATAAGTTGTCTGTTTTCCTCAGCCGTCCCAACGGTCAAACGCAATGTGTTTTCGCAAAGTGATTGGGTTGTTCTGTTTCTGATCACAATTCCCTTTTTTAATAATTGATCGTATCGCAGTTTGGCATTATCCACTTTTATCAGGATAAAATTAGCATCTGACTTGTATATTTTTTCAATAAAATTCACATAAAGTAAAGCTTTAAGTAACTTGTTCCTTTCCATCAGAATATCAGCTATTTCCTTTTTAACTGAATTAACATCGACCACTCTTTCCAAGGCTCGTTTCTGGGTGAGTTCATTTACGTTGTATGGTGGTTTTATTTTGTTTAAGATCTGAATAATTTCTGCGGAAGCGTAACAAATCCCCAACCTGATCCCGGCCATTCCATATGCTTTTGAAAGGGTTTGTGTCACCACTAGATTAGGGTTTTCATTCAATTTCCTGATCCAACTTTCACTTTCTGAAAAGTCGATATAGGCTTCATCAATAACTACTAATCCGTTGAAATTATTGAGGATCTCAAGGATCTTTTCCTCAGAAAACGAATTCCCGGTTGGATTGTTGGGGGAACAAAGAAAGATCAATTTGGTATTATCGTCAACTTTATTTAAAATCTTAGAAACATTTGGCTGAAAATCATCTGTCAACAGCACTTCCCTGTTTTCAATATTATTGATTTCTGCTAAAACCTGATACATCCCATAAGTTGGCGGCAACGTGATGATATTGTCTTTCCCCGGTTCACAAAAAGCCCTGAAAATAAGATCTAAAACTTCATCACTGCCATTGCCCAACAAAATATTTTCAGTTGGAATTCCCTTTATTTTCCCGAGTTGTTCTTTCAGTTCTCTTTGCTGCGGATCGGGATATCGGTTAACCCCGGTTTCAAACGGATTTTCATTGGCATCCAAAAACACCATTTTTGAATCTCCCTGTTTAAATTCATCCCTCGCTGAAGAATATGGCTTTAACCCTGCAACATTTTTGCGAATTAAATTATTTATATTAAATTTTGTTTTCATCTGTAAATCTTCTGCTGCTTTAATTATAACCCCGAAATGGGACTTAAATTAAAAACTCAACATTTTTAATTAGGAACTACTGCCGATCTATTTTTTTTAATCTCAGGCTCATCGCGTTCTTGTGAGCGTGAAGTCCTTCTGCTTCGGCCATAAGTTCAACTGCCGGTCCTATTTCCATAATCCCCTTCTCCGAAATTTTCTGAAAGGTCATGCTCTTCATAAAGCTATCCAAATTCACGCCGCTGTATTGTTTTGCATAACCGTTCGTGGGTAAAGTATGATTAGTGCCCGATGCATAATCTCCTGCGCTCTCCGGGGTATAATTTCCTATAAACACAGAACCGGCATTTTCAATTCCATTTATGAAAAAATCTTCATTCTTTGTACAGATTATAAGGTGTTCCGGACCATATTCATTGATCAAATCCAAGGCGAGTTCATCATTTTCAATGTAGATGAATTTTGAGTTTTCTATGGCTTTGGCTGCAATTTCCTTTCTTGGCAAAGCAGTCAGCTGACTTTCAACTTCCTTTTCTACCTCAGTAATCAGATCTTTTGAAGTGGTAACCAGGATTACCTGGCTGTCTGCACCGTGTTCTGCCTGACTTAATAGATCAGAAGCAACAAACGCGGCATCGGCTAAATCATCTGCCATGACAAGCAATTCCGAAGGTCCAGCTGGCATATCAATTGAAACCTGGTGTTTGGTGGCTAATTGTTTGGCAACTGTCACAAATTGATTTCCGGGACCGAATATTTTATAAACTTTAGGCACAGATTCCGTACCAAAAGTCATGGCTGCAATTGCCTGGATCCCACCTATTTTAAAGATTCTAGAAATTCCGCATAAAGCGGCGGTATAAAGTATTGCAGGATGAACCTTTCCTTCTTTGTTTGGTGGAGTGCATAAAATAATATCCCTGCAACCTGCTAAATTAGCTGGGACGGCCAGCATTAAAATTGTTGAAAACAAGGGGGCAGTTCCACCTGGAATGTAAAGTCCTATTTTTTGAATAGGGCGCTTTTCCTGCCAGCATTGAACACCATTGCTGGTTTCAACCATTACTTTTTCGGTTTTTTGTGCAGCATGAAATTTTTCTATATTCGATTTTGCCAGTTTTATTGCCTCCTTTAACTCCTCGGAAACGGCAACTCCAGCTTCTTCAATTTCACCTGAATCAACCACTATTTTTTGCAGGGAAGTCCCGTCAAAAAGTTCGGTATATTTCGCAATTGCCCAATCCCCTTTTGTTTGTACTTCACTGAAGATCTGGTTTACAGTTTGCTCTATATCAGCAACAGTTTGTGTTGGTCTTTTTAAAATTTCTGACCATTCCGCTATTTTAGGATTATATAGTATGTTCATTTTTATATCAGTTAGGTTTATTTATCAAAAAGGGATGACATTGCAATTGGTTTGATCAGATAAACTTCTATATCACCATTTTACCTATAGGAACCACCAAGATACCTTCGGCACCGTTTTCTTTTAATTCGTCTATAACTTCCCAAAAACGTTCTTCGTTTATTACAGTATGAATAGAACTCCAACCTTTTTCAGCAAGTGGTAAAACTGTAGGACTACGCATTCCGGGCAATAATTGAATGATTTGATCAAGCTTATTATTAGGAGCATTCATTAAAATATATTTTGCAGTGCGGGCATTTAAAACAGATTTTATCCGGAACTGAAGTTTTTCTAAGATTAACTTTCTAGTTTCCGTTATTTTTGGTGAAATTGCCAAAATCGCCTCACTTTTGAGCATTACTTCCACTTCTTTCAGATTATTTTTAAATAAGGTGCTTCCGCTGGAAACTATATCGCAAATGGCATCGGCAAGTCCAATATTTGGCGCAATTTCCACAGATCCGTTAATAATATGAAGCTCTGCCTTAATTCCTTTTTCTGCTAAAAAGGCATTAACCGTATTTGGATAAGAAGTGGCGATCCGTTTGCCATTCAGGTCCTCAATTTCGCTGTATTTCATTGAATTTGGAACCGCTAAGGAAACCCTACATTTGGAGAATCCCAGTTTTTCGCCCCTAATTATATCCTCTCCTTTTTCAATAAGTACATTTTCACCTAAAATAGCTATGTCTATCACACCATCCCTCAAGTACTGGGGAATATCACCATTTCTGAGATACATCACTTCCAAAGGAAAATTGCGGGCAGAAGCCCTTAATTGCTCTTTACCGTTATCTATGGAAATTCCTGCATCCTTTAAGAGCGATATGGACTCTTCATGCAGCCTGCCGTTTTTTTGAATAGCAATTCTAAGTTTATCTTTAATCATGATTTAAGTTTTTTGGTTCTTCATAACCTCAAGGCTTTTGTAAACCAGTTCGGTGCTTTATAGTTTCTGTTAAAAAAAACGTATAAAAAAACCCGTTTGATTGCTCAAACGGGTTTTTAAATATGTTGAAAAATTCTACATATCACTTTCACCTCGCCTAAGCGTTGTAAAATATATGATGATGTAGTTGAATTGTTCTCATGTTGAATGCAAATCTAACTTTTTATTTGGAAAAAAATGATTTTTCACAAATTTAAAATTAATCTGATTTAGTTATTTCCTAAAATTAAAGGCATTCCTCCGTCTCCTGAACCAATTACAATTACTTTCGCATTAGGGGAATTAGCCAGTTCTAAAGTAGCCTGAATTCCTTTTTCCCTTAAAATCTGATCATTTAAAGAGGCACTTAAAATTTTGTTAGCATTCGCCTTACCTTCAGCATCAATTTTTTGTCTTTCAGCCTCTTGTTGAGCTTTGGTCAATCTAAACTCATATTCCAGAGATTCCTGCTCCTGACCTAACTTGCGTTCAATAGCTTGCTTCAGCGTTGCTGGCAAAGAAACATCCCTTACCAAAACTTCATTGATTTGAACATATTGGTCTTTTAAAAGGAGTTTTGTTTCATCGAAAATTTCTTGCTGAATAGCCTCTCTTTTACTTGAATATAATTGTTCTGGCTGATAACGTCCAACTACTGCACGGGCTGCGGAACGAACTGCAGGTTGCAATACACGCTCAACATAATTTTCGCCTTTTTCCTGGTGAAGTAAAGCCAATTGTTCATAAGAAGGTTGAAACCAAATTGAGGCATCTAATTTTATCTGTAATCCATTAGAAGATAATACCTGCATATCTTCATCTAAAGATTGTTGACGAACTTCATAAACATAAACCTTATTCCAAGGGGAAACAACGTGAAAACCTTCACCTAAAGGCGGTTCATCTGTAACTACACCTCCACTAAAGGTTCTATATAAAACTCCGGCTTGTCCGGAATCAATGGTAACTGTAGATTTAGCAATCAATATGATTAAAACCACAATTACGAATAAAATGGGTAAACCAATTTTAGGCAATTTGTCCATAAATTATATTTTATAAAATTATTAAATTAATCCGAGATATTTTCTGATAAACCACTCAGTACTAAGACTTAATACGAGTAAGGATAGCAAAAAATTCCAAGAGATCAAATGTACGGCTTTTTCACGGTTTTTTTGTACTGAAACGTAACGATTCTCAGCAATCAAGCCTCTTGCAATGGCTTCTGGATCATTTAGAAAATAAAGTCCATCCCGATTATTTTTTGCAAAGTTGTATAGTTTTGTGAGATTAGCACCAGAAAATTGTTGTTCTACGTTAAACTCAAGAATTGAAAAATTACCCCTTCTTGAAATTCCAGAAGATTGTTCTTTAATTTCAAAACTATAATCACCAGGTTTTAGGTTTTCAAGCTGGATTGAAAATTGATTGTTAATTAACAACATTTGGATTTGGATTTCCTTGTTATTACCTAGTTTTTTGATTTTAACCTCTAAATGTCCATCTGGGTTAAATCTATAATTTTGATCAAAATATTGGGCGGAAATATTAATTTCTTCATTTTCAAAATAAAAAGCTTCAGCCTCAAAGGTGAGTCGATCTCTTTTTTTGCTACCAGAGAGATATTGAATCAATTTTCCTAAAAATGTATCAAATTGGTCAAATGATCCACTTTTCAAGTATGATTCTGTTCGCCATTGCCAAATGTTTTCACCAAATAAAACAGCTTGTTTTGAAGAATTATATTCAAAAGTCGCTAGTAACGGAAATTTGGTTGGAATCCCTTCTAATTTTTGAAAAAGCAAAGGATTAAAGGCTACATTTTTAAATTCTAAAGATCCAAAAGCATCAACCAGAGGTGGAAACTGACTAAAACCTATGTTCTCAAATTGAAATTGCGAGTAATTTTCATTATAAACAGGAAATATTTCCTGGGATTGTGAGGTTTGATTTTTATTAAAATTTTGTTGTGTCGAATTTAGAAAATTCCAATCGGTGTGAGTGCCAGTTATCAGAAAACTGTTCAGGTCTTTTGTTTTGATATCTTCAAAAACTTGTTTAAACAAATAAGTTGGTTGATATAGTATAACTAATTGAAAATCATCAATTTTTATATTTTTATAATCTTCAATAAATTTAATACTAGCTTTTCTTTGTTCATTACTTTCGATTGATTTCTTCAACATTCCAAGATCAGGATGAGATACTGAGGTAAGAATAAGTACTGAAGTCCTTTCGTCTATAACTTCGATGCCGAATTTTCTTTTATTGTTAACTATGTTTTTTTCTGAATTTAAGGGAGCAATGGAAGCTTCATATAAAAAAGTTCCCAGTTTATTTGCAGTTAATGTGGTGGAAATAATTTCAGAATTATCTTCCGAATTAAAATCGACGGTTTTACTGAACAAAACTGAATTTCCAGATTTGATTTCAAATTTGCTTTGTACCGGCGCAGTTCCCGAATAATTTAAAATTACTTCTACAGGGAACTTATTGTTTAAGAAAGCATATTTATTGACATTTAAATTTGAAATGTAAAGATCCGTCTGAGCGGTTGTATCTCCTATAACCACTGGAAATATCTCAGAAGATTCCCCGGATGTAAAATACTGAAAATCTTCACCAAGTGTTTGATTACCATCTGATAGCAAAACTATAGCAGTTTGATTGGACGAATTTAATTTGTCCAGTCCTTTCAATGCATTGGAAATATTGGTTTGTTGCTTGTTAAAGCTTATGGAATCCAAATCAATTCGACTCAATGCTTTCCCAAACCCGTAAGTTTGGATAGAGAATCGTTCTTGAAGTTTAGGGTTGTTAACCAAATAATCGGCAAATAATCTAACGCTATCACCTTTTTCTAAATAATCTATTGATGCAGATTGATCAATGGCAATCAATAATTGAGGCTTTACCACCTCAAACTGATTACGTATAATTGTTGGGTTGATCAGTAATAGCAATAAAACAAATATGCTAATAAACCTTAATGCCGCCAAAAAATATATACTTCGCGTTCGTTTTTTAGTTCCTACGAAATATTTAAAAATGGCAAATCCCAGCGCAACAATGGCGGCGAAGCTTATTAATAAGATAGTTGTTAAGGACATCTTTTAAAAGTACGAAATTTGAAGTACGAAGGTAGAAGTTAAAAAAAAGAAAAAAGAACCAAGAATCAAGAGAAAAGACTAATTATAGAAGAATAAAACTTATGAATTTATCCAATTTCAACCCTTTACTTTCCACTCTTCATTCTTGACATTTTAACTTCGTACTTCTAACTTCGTACCTCTAACTTCATTTAAGTAAGCATTCCGCCATTTATATGCAAAACTTGCCCTGTAATATAGCTACTTAAATCACTTCCAAGAAAAACACAGGCATTTGCTATATCTTCTGGTGTTCCTCCGCGTTTTAGAGGAATGGAATCCCTCCAACCTTGAACAGTTTTTTCATCAAGTTTTCCGGTCATTTCGGTTTCAATAAAACCTGGTGCGATCACATTGGTGCGGATATTCCTGGAACCAAGTTCCAAAGCCATTGATTTTGAAAATCCGATTATTCCGGCTTTCGAAGCTGCATAATTTGCCTGACCTGCGTTTCCTTTAACACCCACAACAGAACTCATGTTAATAATACTCCCGCTGCGTTGTTTCAACATAATTCGTTGAATAGCTTTGGTCATATTAAAAACCGATTTTAAATTTACTTCAATTACTTTATCAAAATCCTCTTCTGTCATTCGCATCAAAAGATTATCTTTAGTAATCCCGGCATTATTGATCAAAATATCAATTTTTCCAAAATCCGCTGTCACATTTTTAACCAATTCCTGAGCTTCTTCAAAATTTGCCGCATTAGACTGATATCCTTTGGCTTTCACACCAAGACTACTTAACTCCTTCTCAAGCTCATTTGCAGCATTTACAGAGGATGAATACGTAAAAGCAACATTGGCTCCGTGTTTGGCGAAAACCTGTGCAATTCCTTTTCCTATTCCACGGCTTCCTCCGGTTATAATCGCATTTTTCCCTTCTAATAATTTCATGTTTGCTATTTCTTAAATTAGGGTGACAAATATTTTTAAAAATGAATAAATTTAGATGCTAAATATATATTTTAAAACTTCAAATAGGAACAAGATTCTATGAATCATCCAAATTTGGTCAAGCTGATCAACAATAAATTATAATAAAGCAGGAACAGCATTAAAGTTAAAATCCTCCTGAATTTACCTATAAACAGGCATTCAAGAGGATTTTGTCAAATATATTTTGCTTAAACTTTTAATGCTCCAGCTAAAACTTCGGCAACTTTTTTACCTATTTCGGCGGGAGAATCAACAACATAAATACCATTTTCCTTTAGGATAGCTTTTTTAGCCTGAGCGGTATCTTCACTTCCACCTACAATAGCACCAGCGTGTCCCATAGTTCGTCCTGCAGGAGCAGTTTCACCGGCAATAAAACCAACCACTGGTTTTTTGTTTCCATTAGCTTTCACCCAAGTTGCTGCATCGGCTTCCAATTGACCGCCAATCTCACCAATCATTACAATAATCTCGGTCTCATCGTCATTCATTAGAAGTTCAACAGCTTCTTTAGTAGTAGTCCCTATAATAGGATCGCCACCAATTCCAATTGCTGTAGTAATTCCTAAACCTTGTTTTACAACCTGATCTGCAGCTTCATAAGTTAAAGTACCAGATTTTGATACAATCCCGACATTTCCTTTTTTGAATACGAAACCAGGCATAATCCCTACTTTGGCTTCTCCAGGAGTTATTACTCCGGGACAATTAGGTCCAATAAGGCGACAAGCTTTATTTTTAATATAATTATTAACCTTTATCATATCTGATACTGGAATTCCTTCGGTAATCGTAATTATTACCTCAATTCCGGCATCCGCTGCTTCCATAATGGCATCAGCAGCAAAAGCGGGCGGAACAAAAATGATAGATACATTTGCTCCTGTTTTTTCAACAGCTTCAGATACAGTGTTGAAAACAGGTTTATCAAGATGGGTTTGTCCACCTTTTCCAGGAGTAACACCGCCTACCACGTTGGTACCGTATTCTATCATTTGTTCTGCATGAAAAGTACCTTCACTTCCGGTAAATCCCTGAACAATTATTTTTGAATCTTTATTTACTAAAACACTCATAATTTTGTTGATTTTTGCCCTACAAAAGTAGGTTTTTATATAGAAACCTTTACGATTTTTTAATATTTTGTTGAAAGAAAAGAGCTCATATTACCCGCAGTTTCAGTTGAGGCCTTACTAATTTGATAAGCTTTGAATATTTTCCAATCCGTAATTTACCAAATTCTTCTAGATCATTAAACTCATCCTGCTTACTTGATTTTATCTATTAATCCTGGAAGTTTTTTAACTGCAGCGAATTCCTTTAATTTTGTCCTCGCCTCTCCAGATGGTGTTCCCCAATACCTGGTATTTTCTTCAGTAGATTTGGAAACTCCTGTTTGTGCTAAAAGAATAGTTCCTTTTCTAATTCGTACATCGCTTCTAATTCCAACCTGACCCCATATGGTAACTTCATCTTCAACAATTACACAACCAGCAATTCCGGTTTGAGATGCAATGAGACATTTTTCACCAATTATAGTATCATGGCCAATTTGAACCTGATTGTCAATCTTGGTTCCCGCGCCTATAAATGTATCTCCAGAAACACCTTTATCTATTGTACATAACGCTCCTATTTCAACATGATGATCAATTACCACTCTACCTCCAGACAATAGCTTATCAAATCCGGTTGGCCTGGTTTTATAATAAAAGGCATCCGCACCCAAAACTGTCCCGGCATGAATAATTACATTATTTCCAATGATAGTCTCATCGTAAATACTCACATTGGAATGAATCACACAATTTTCTCCAATTATAACATTATTCCCAATAAAAACATTGGGTTGAACGATCGAATTTTTCCCAATTCTTGCCGATTCTGAAATGTTATCTGATGCCTTCTGAAATGGCTTAAAGTATTCGGTAAGTTTATTGAATTCCCTGAATGGATCATCTGAAATGAGTAAGGCTTTACCTTCAGGACATTCAACTTCCTTATTAATCAGAATGACCGTTGCAGCAGAATTCAGTGCCTTATCGTAATATTTAGGATGATCTACAAATACAATATCTCCCTCCGTAACTACATGGATTTCATTCATTCCATAAACGGGAAAATTTGAATCACCTACAAAGGTTGATGAAATGATAGTTGCAATTTGTTGAAGCGAATGTTTTTGTGGAAATTTCATATTATTTAGATTTGAGACATTAGAATTGAGATTTGAGATTTTATTTTGTTTTATGTTCTTTTCCCTTAAATATATAGTCTATAATCTTCCATCTCCCTAAGTCTCTTGATTCTATTCCTTAATTCGTTCTTTATATGTTCCTTTTTCGGTTTCTATTCTTACTTTGTCTCCTTCATTTATAAAAAGCGGCACATTAACTTCTGCTCCAGTTTCAAGAGTGGCCAACTTGGTTGCATTTGTAGCAGTATTTCCTTTAATTCCAGGTTCTGTAGTGGCTACTTCCAATATAACACTTGCCGGTAATTCCACGGTAAGCGGCATATTATCCTCTGTATTTATTAATACGGTAACTATTTCACCTTCTTTTAGGAGCTTCGGCATGTCCAAAACGCTTTCTGTCAATCTAATTTGTGAAAAATCATCCACGTGCATGAAATGATAAAATTCACCATCATGATATAAATATTGAAACTTATGAGTTTCAACTCTTACATCTTCAATTTTATGACCACCGGAAAAAGTATTATCTAAAACTTTACCATTGGTAACACTTTTAAGTTTAGTTCTAACAAATGCAGGGCCTTTACCTGGTTTTACGTGTAGGAATTCAATAACTTTATAAATATCATTGTTATAACGTATGCATAAACCATTTCTAATATCGCTTGTGTTTGCCATTTTTATGAATTGAATTTAATTTGAACTAATGTACCCCTTCATGATACCACGTTGGGAATTTTTTATGAATTCCAATATTTCATCCCGCTCTGCGGAAGCCTGCATTTCTACCTCAATTATTGAAATAGCCTGAGAGTTATTATAATTTTTTTGGTATAAAATCCGAAAAATATCCTGAATCTCTCTAATCTTTTCGGTAGTGAAACCACGACGCCTAAGTCCAATAGAATTGATCCCAACATATGAGAGAGGTTCTCTCCCAGCTTTTACAAAGGGCGGAACATCTTTTCGCACCAAGGAGCCACCGGTTACAAAAGCGTGACTTCCAATACTGCAGTATTGTTGCACCGCAGACATTCCCGCCAATATTGCATAATCGCCTACATTTACATGTCCTGCAAGAGTACTATTGTTGGAAAAAATACAATTATCACCTACAATACAGTCGTGGGCAATATGACAATAGGCCATAATCCAGCAATTTTTTCCTATTACGGTTCTCATTCTGTCTGATGTTCCACGATTAATGGTTACACATTCCCGAATGGTTGTATTATCGCCAATTACAGTAGTGGTTTCTTCATCGTTAAATTTTTTGTCCTGGGGAATGGCAGATATGACAGATCCTGGGAAAATACTGCAATTTTTGCCGATTCGGGCACCTTCCATAATGGTTACATTTGAACCTATCCAGGTTCCTTCACCAATAATTACATTGTTATGAATGGTTGTGAAGGGCTCAATAACCACATTTTTGGCGATTTTTGCTCCAGGATGCACATATGCTAAGGGTTGGTTCATCTTTTTTTATTTTATTTTTACAATTTGGGCCATTAAAATAGCCTCCGCTGCCAACTTCCCATTTGCATACGCATATCCTTGCATTTGGCAAATTCCACGTCTAATTGGAGCTAATAGATCCAATTTAAATACTAAAGTATCTCCAGGAACTACTTGCCGTTTAAATTTCACATTATCAATCTTCATGAAATAAGTCAGATAATTTTCTGGATCAGGTACAGATTTTAACGCGAGGATTCCTCCGGTCTGCGCCATTGCTTCAACTTGCAAGACCCCAGGCATCACCGGTTTACCAGGAAAATGACCAACAAAGAATGGTTCATTCATTGTGACATTTTTCATCCCGACTACGCAACTTTCAGTCAATTTGAAAATTTTATCAACCAGTAAAAATGGAGGGCGGTGAGGTAATATATCCATAATAGCCACAACATCCATTAATGGCTCCTGATCTAAATCTATTTTTGGCATATTGTTGCTACGCCTTTCATTTTTAATATATTTTGCCAGTTTTTTAGCAAAATGAGTATTGACCTCATGTCCGGGTTTAGTAGCGAATACTTTCCCCCTTATTCTGGTTCCTATAAGTGCAAGATCTCCTAAAACATCAAGTAATTTATGCCGCGCTGCTTCATTTGGATAATGCAAGGTTAGATTGTCTAGAATACCATTGGGTTTTACAGAAATAGAATCCTTATTAAAAGCTTTCCGCAATTTATCCATTGTTTCCGCATTCAGTTCCTTGTCTACATAAACAATGGCATTGTTTAAATCTCCACCTTTTATTAGGCCGTGATCTAATAAAGTTTCAATCTCATGAAGGAAACTAAAGGTGCGTGCATTGGCAATATCAGTTTTAAATTCAGAAAGATTTTGGATAGAAGCATTCTGTGTCCCTAAAATTTTTGTTCCAAAATCAACCATGCAAGTAACCTGATAAGTATCACAAGGCATCACAATTATCTCACTCCCGGTTTTTTCATCTTTAAATGAAATAACTTCTGTGATAATAAATTCATCTCTAAAGGCATCTTGAGTTTCTAAACCAGCTTTTTCCAAAGCCTCTACAAAATACTTAGAAGAACCATCCATTATTGGTGGTTCAGAAGCATTTAACTCAATTATAATATTGTCTATTTCCAGTCCTACGCAGGCAGCCAGAACGTGTTCTGAAGTTTGGATACTTACCCCATTTTTCTCAAGGTTGGTACCTCGTTGTGTATTTACTACATAACTTGCATCTGCTTCAATAATAGGTTCATTTTCTAAATCGATACGTTTAAAAACGTAACCAGTATTTTCTGGTGCAGGTTTAAAGTTAAGGGTAACTTCTTTACCTGTATGAAGTCCAACTCCCTTTAAAGAAACTTCTTTCTTGATGGTTCGTTGTTTTGAAAGGATCTCAGCCATTCTTATTTTTTTTTTCTAAATCGGTTAACCTATCTACAATTTTTGTAAAATTTTTAAAATGAACATATGCTTTGTTAAAATCATTATAACCAAATGCAGGGGAACCTTGAATTACTTCGTTGTGGTTTATGTTTCGCCCAATTCCTGATTGTGCCTGAATTTTTACACCATTCCCAATGCTTAAATGCCCTGCAATTCCTACCTGGCCTCCAATAAGGCAATTTTCACCTATTTTAGTGGAACCGGCAATCCCTGTTTGGGCTGCAATAGCTGTATGTTGACCGATTTCAACATTATGGGCAATTTGTACCTGATTGTCAATTTTAACTCCTTTCCTAATGATAGTGGATCCCAATGTAGCTCGATCTATAGTAGTTCCAGCTCCAATGTCAACAAAATCTTCTAAAATCACATTGCCAATTTGAGGAATTTTGGAATATTCCCCCTTATCATCAGGGGTAAATCCAAAACCATCGGCTCCTAATACTGAACCACTATGGATTACACAATAATTACCAATAACGGTTTCAGAATATATTTTAACACCCGCAAATATAATTGTGTTATCACCAATGGTAACATTATCGCCAATATATGAGTTGGGATAAATCTTTACATCGTTTCCAATCACTACTTTTTTACCTATGTAAGCAAATGCTCCAAGGTAAATATTCTCCCCATAAACAGCAGATTCGGAAGTATAATGTGGTTCTTCGATACCACTTTTGTTTAACTGAACCTGATTGTAATATTCCAATAAGGTTGAAAATGCTTTGTAAGGATCTGTAACTCTGATTAAAGTGGATTCTAATTTCTCATCAATTTGAAAATCATTTTTTACAATGATTACAGATGAATTTGTAGAATAAATATATGAAGTATATTTAGGGTTGCTCAAAAAGGTTAACGAGCCTTTTGTGCCTTCCTCAATTTTGGCCAACTTAAAAACTTCTATCTCTGGATTCCCATCGACAGTTCCTTCTAAAATCTCGGCTATTTGTGCTGCTGTAAATTTCATTCTGGCAAAAGTAAAGAAAATGTGTTAATTTTTGGCCTTTGGATAACAGATATAATACTTTGTTACCTCTTTCGATAAAGCTTTTAAATTTAATTGGTCTGAAGCTTTGGCCACATCAGTGGTTTTTCCGTTCCTATGTAAGATTTGAATATTGTTTTTTTCACTGGAATAAGCCACATTTGAAATTTCTCCACAGAAAACAAAATACGCTGCCTCATGTTCGGTTAGTTTGTGCTTGTTTTGAACCGCCAACCTGAATTTCTTTAGTTTTCCAAAATCAATTGGTTTATTTTTCAGTTTAATTTTGAGAAGATTTCTGTTTAAAAGCATTTCGCTCAGGTTACTCAATACAAAATCGTCTATTTCGACCCATTCCTTCATCGCCGATACAATATCATAATCATCAAGTTTTGAAAAAATCTTTAAAGTGGCGACATCAAAATTATTAAGGCTTATTTTATTTTTCAGAAAAAAGGAAAGCGAAGGGCTGCAATTTAATTCAACACCTGATTCTGTCAGTTCTTTAGCACGTTTTAGTACCCGAATCAACAGTTGTTCTGCTGCAACGCTGGTTTTGTGTAAATATGCCTGCCAGTACATTAATCTTCTGGCGACAAGGAATTTTTCTACGGAATAAATTCCTTTTTCTTCCACAACCAAATTGTCATTTACAACATATAACATGCTAATGATCCGTTCACTGTTGATGTTTCCCTCTGGAACACCAGTATAAAAACTGTCTCTTTTAAGGTAATCCAATCGATCCATGTCCAACTGACTTGAAACTAGCTGGTTCATAAATTTTCGTTTATAGGTACCTTTAAAGATCTCGATAGCAAGAGTTAAACTTTGGTTAAAATCACGGTTCATTTCTTCCATAAAAAGCAAAGAAATATGCTCGTGAGAAATACCTTCAACTATCGAATTTTCCATAGCATGGGAGAAGGGTCCGTGTCCAATATCGTGCAGTAAAATGGCTATTTGCAGTGCTTCTGCTTCATCCTCAGAAATGTCAATCCCTTTGAATCGAAGTATCTCGATAGTTTTTTGCATAAGGTGCAAACAACCCAAGGCATGATGAAATCTTGTATGATGTGCCCCGGGATAAACTAAATAAGTCATGCCCATTTGTGTAATTCGGCGCAATCTTTGAAAGAAGGGATGTGCAATTATCTTAAATATCCTATCATTTGGAATAGTAATAAATCCGTAAATTGGATCGTTAAATATTTTTAGTTTTGTTATAATTGCCAAGCTTAAATCCTTTAAATTCATAACAAAGATACATATATGATGTCCAAAATGGACATTTGAAAAACCAAAAGTCATTTTCAAATTATAAATGGAATTAAAGATGACTTATAATTTTTATTTAAATGAATGATATCAAAATACTTTGGGCAGACGATGAAATAGACATGCTCAAGCCGCACATACTTTTTCTGGAATCCAAAAATTACAAGGTTACTACCTGCAAAAGTGGAATGGAAGCAATCGAGAAAATAGAAAAGGAAAACTTTGACATTGTATTCCTTGATGAAAATATGCCCGGATTATCAGGGTTGGAAACCTTATCCGAGATTAAAGAAAAGCGCGCGGAAATTCCAATTGTAATGATCACCAAGAGTGAAGAGGAATATATAATGGAAGATGCGATAGGTTCTAAAATCGCCGATTATCTTATCAAACCAGTAAATCCAAATCAAATTCTGTTAAGCTTAAAAAAGAACCTGGATCATTCCCGCTTGATTACTGAAAAAACCACATCAAATTATCAGCAGGAATTCAGAAAAATATCAATGGATATGTCTTCAATTAATTCTTTTGAAGGATGGGCAGAACTTTACCAACGTCTTGTATACTGGGAACTTCAATTGGAAGCTATCGAAGACAGTGGAATGTTCGAAATTCTGGAATCTCAGAAGTTGGAAGCCAATAATCAATTCTGTAAGTTTATAGACAGAAATTATCCGGATTGGTTCGACAATAATTCCGAGGCTCCTATAATGTCGCATACATTGTTCAAAAATAAAATTGCGCCCGAGATCAGCAAAAAACAACCAACTCTACTTGTAGTTGTAGACAATTTAAGATATGACCAGTGGAAGGCTTTTGAGGGAACCATCAATAATTATTATAAAAAGGAGGATGATTCTGTTTATTTCAGTATTTTACCCACAGCTACGCAATACGCAAGAAACGCGATTTTCTCAGGATTAATGCCTTCTGAGATGGAAAAACTCTTTCCCAAATATTGGTTGAATGATACCGAAGAAGGCGGAAAAAATATGTTTGAGGCCGAATTTCTGGAATCACAACTCAAACGACTCGGAATGAATATAAAATATGAATATCACAAAATAACCAGCTTAAAAGGAGGAAAGCGTCTAGTGGATAATTTCAGATCCCAAAAAGATAATGACTTAACAGTAGTGGTATATAATTTTGTAGATATGCTTTCACATTCTAAAACCGAAATGGAAGTAATCAAAGAATTGGCATCAAACGATAAATCCTACAGATCGCTAACCCAAAGTTGGTTTAAAAATTCCCCTTTACTGGAAATTATTCAGCAGGCCCAACAATTAGGTTTTAAACTGATCCTTACTACAGACCATGGAACCATTAATGTCAAAACGCCATCAAAAGTAATTGGGGACAAAAACACCAGTTTAAACCTTCGATATAAAACAGGAAAGAGCCTTACTTATGAAGAAAAGGATGTTTTGGCAGTAAAGGATCCCAAAAAAATTCATTTACCAACAATAAACATGAGTAGCTCTTTTATTTTTGCGAAGGGCGATTTGTTTTTTGCTTACCCCAATAATTACAATTATTATGTGAATTATTTTAGAAATACCTATCAACATGGTGGGGTTTCAATGGAAGAGATGATTATCCCTTTTGTGGTGTTAATGCCTAGGTAATAATAAATTACATATATTTACAAGGCCTTAAATTATATTTTAAATGACCTTAACCTACGAGTTGTCAGAAATTGACAGCATAGCTAAGTTGATACTTTCCAAAGTAAAGAGCAAAACAATATTGTTTTATGGGGAAATGGGAGCTGGTAAAACCACTCTTATTAAAGCTATGATTAAAGCACTTGGCTCCACAGATTTAGTTTCCAGTCCAACTTTCTCCCTGGTGAATGAATATCATACCGATCAAGGCAAAATTCACCATTTTGATTTTTATAGAATTGAGACCGAAACCGAAGCCTTGGATATGGGATTGGAGGATTATTTGGATTCAGATTCCTGGAAACTGATAGAATGGCCTCAAAAAATAGAAAATTTTATTGAAGCGGATATGCAAAAATTGGAGGTTTTTATAGAAAATAGGAATACAAGAAAGTTAAAGTTTTGTTAAAAATATAAAATTTCTGCCTATTTAATGCAGATAAATAATGTAAGAAAAATATCACATTTTTCACTTATCTGAAAGGTGGTTAATAAATATTTAAGTTTCTTATCGAAATATGTTGAATTTTAGCTTAGTTTTGACAAGAGTTTTTGTCTAAAAAAAGGCCAATTTTTTGCCTGAAAAAAGGCGCAAAGGTACAATTAAGACGTTTACATTTAGTGTTTTATAATAGCATAGGTTTGTTTCAGAAATCAAAACGAAACAATAACAATAAACCCTAAATTATTATGAAAATTAAAGCTATCTTATTCGCCGCAGCCATCTTTGGAGCAACCTTTTTTGTAACTTCAACTACTGACAACAACAATAACAATGACCAAATTCAAAAGCAAGCAGTCGATGTTAGGCTCATCAAAATTCCTACTAACGGGTAGTATTATTGCCTTTTTAATCGCATTCTCACCATATTTGTTTTATCTATATGAAATTTTCCCAGACGGGCCCGTCTGGGAAAATTCTTTTTTTATATATGAAAGTAATTATTTTCAAAGTGTAAATGTAGCAATGTGGACCTACTTTGGTAAAATAACTCCCCTATTTTTATTACTGATCTGGTTTTTTACCTGTAAGCATTGGTGGTATCATGCCATTTTAATACCAGTAGCAATGTATGGATTCCAGTTAGTTTCAACATTCTATGATGATGTATATTTGAAACAACTAGTCTTTTTAGATTCCGATCAATTAGTATACTTAGCCCCATTCTTCTTGGTCATACTTGTCATCTTATACTTTGTACGTATTCAAATTTTTGACAGAGTTTATGGCATAGATCTCAGCGAACTCAATGAAACGGATGTTTCCATCTTCAATAATATGTCCACAAGGGAGGAAAGTGAGTTAGAGTTTTTTCGCAATGGAATCCCGTCTGCACCAAATGATCCTGAAGAAGATTATTACCGCAAACTTTAAATAAAAATTCCGTTTATATTTGCCCAAAATAGTTGTAATTTAAGTTTTTAGTATCAACGAAACATGAGCAAACAAACCTCACCATTTACAAGGGAACAACTTCTTCCTCAAGAAGAAACTCTGGAAGTTTATAAAAATAAAGGCGAACTCTTTATAGGGATTCCTAAAGAAACTTCATTCCAGGAAAAAAGAGTCTGCCTTACACCAGATGCCGTTGGGGCAATAACCGCCCATGGCCATAGGTTAATGATAGAATCAGGTGCCGGAAAATACGCAAAGTTTACCGATAAGGACTATTCTGATGCCGGGGCTGAAGTTACCAAAGACACAAGAAAGGTTTTTTCCTGCCCTACAATCCTTAAAATCGAACCACCTTCTATCTCTGAACTGGAGATGATCAATCCACAATCTACGCTCATTTCAGCATTACAGCTTAAAACTCAATGCAAGGAATATTTTCAAAAACTGGCAGCAAAACGTATTACAGCATTAGCTTTTGAATTTATTAAAGATGAAGATGGCACCTATCCGGCAGTAAGAGCATTGAGCGAAATTGCCGGTACTGCAAGTGTTTTGATTGCTTCAGAAATCATGAGCAACAACGCTGAAGGAAATGGCCTTATGTTTGGAAATATAAGTGGTGTTCCCCCGGTAGAAGTTGTTATTTTAGGAGCGGGAACAGTGGGAGAATTTGCAGCAAGATCGGCTATAGGACTGGGTGCGAATGTCAAAGTATTTGACAGCAGCCTTAATAAACTGCGGAGTATTCAGTCTAATGTTGGTCAATTGTTTTACACATCTACTATTCAGCCAAAAAATTTGGGCAAAGCTTTAAAGCGTTGTGATGTCTTAATTGGTGCAGTTCGAGGAAAAAACAGATCCCCGGTTCTAGTCACAGACGATATGGTACAAACCATGAAAAATGGTGCTGTCATCATAGATGTTAGTATAGATATGGGAGGCTGTATAGAAACCAGTGAAATCACAACTCATGACAAACCAATATTTATTAAACACGGAGTAATTCATTATTGTGTTCCTAATATCCCATCCAGGTATGCAAAAACTTCATCTGTTTCAATTAGCAATATATTCACACCCTATCTTTTGCATATAGCCGAAGAAGGCGGTCTTGAAAATACTTTGAGATTTGACAAGGGTTTACGAAATGGATTGTACTTTTACCACGGAATTTTAACCAATAAAGCAATTGCCGACTGGTTCGATTTGTCTTATCGAGATATCAATTTATTGATTTTTTAGTTCCTTCATTCCAATAAACATATTAAACATTTTAAATGAAATTTATTTACCGTTTGGGTTATTTCTCTGTAGGTCTTATTACAGGGATTATTATATTGATATTTTTTCTGGGAGGAAAAAGAGCTTCCTGTGATTATTCACCTAATGCAAGGACTTTAAAAAACATTCGAAATAAGGAAAGGAATTTTTCTTCTGAAGCCCATCAATATTTAGAAGAAAATAAAATTGATACCTCTGCGGTTTCTGCAATTTTAGATGATGGGAATGTAGATTTTGGAAAAAGCAAGACTAAGCAAGAACCCTGTAAGATCTATTTCATTTCAAGAGAGATTGAAACCCGAACATTGGAATTACAAATAGAAAATTGTCAAAAAACCGCTACCGTGCAAAAGGTCAAAATTTTGAAAAAGTAATAGCTGATAAATAAATTTCTATTTTTCAGCCGCAAAATCACTGTAGGGATTTTTCCTCGCTCAAAAGATTGTTTAGAATGACAAAAAAAAGTATTGACTCGTTCAGAAGAAAAAAACTTACTTAAACTTTCATCTTAGAGCCCTTGAAGAATCTTCATTATCGAATGGACGAGTTTTAATTGAACTCTTTTCCCATTGGATAGTTTTATCAAATGGGAAAAGAGTGGATACACCGGACTAAGCTGACCCCTCTCCGGAACACAAATTTAGCAGCATGAACAGGAACCTTAATTTACTGCCATTCCGGCGGATGCTGACCCCCTTCATATAAAAAGATAGCAAGATAGGA